>SAMEA3663124__coassemble_25_pt1 | contig 64936 bp, 50 predicted proteins | sample SAMEA3663124__metabat2_high_PE_028 | metagenome-assembled genome bin SAMEA3663124 (sample SAMEA3663124) | pig gut metagenome | biome: pig gut; feature: pig-associated habitat; material: faeces | place: Denmark | collected 2012
GAGCAATGATGGTCTTGTCACCTTCGAACTTCACACTTGTCAAGTCGGCTGTATTGTAATACTTCACATCACCCGACTTGGTGGTAACATACATCTGATTTACCTTGCTGTTACGAGCAACGGCATGGGTAATCTTGTCGGTAGAACCAGTATCGGTAGATCCGCCACCTACAGTCTCAACCTTGATGCTGTAGATGTACATACCACCAACATTTGTGGTCAAAACAACATCACCATCAGCAGTTACCGTTCCGACGTTTGTTACTTTATCTGCAGAAGTAGCATTAAAAGAACCAGAAACAGGAGTAATGTTTGTTGCATTCAAACCACGAGCAACGTCAGTTTTACCAGTACAGCAACTAACAGTTACTTTCTGACCAGCCTTCAGACTTGGAATAATCAAAGAAACTCCATTTCCGTTCAATTCCAAGCGAGAAGAACCATAGTTCAAGCGAACCTTAGCCTTTCCTTCATCTTTTGTTGTAGGAGCACCAGCAGTAAACTTCAAACCTTTAGCATAAGCTAATTCAGAGCCATTTGCTACGAGAGCCGCATTATCCAAAGCTAAGGTATAGCAATAGCGATCAGTTCCCAATACCCAATTAGCATCAGCTGCACATAAAGCCTTATCAGCCTCGCTCATTGCGCCAAATGTCCATGTCTGTGCCATGGCAGCACTCAAACTCATCAAGAGGAGTGCCAAAGTAAATACCATTTTCTTCATTTTACGTTCCTCCTTTTTTACTTGATGATTACTTTCTTACCATTCACAATGTAGATACCCTTGTTCAGGTTCTGGGTAGAAGTACCCACAAGCTGACCATTAAGATTGAACACCTTGCCTGCGAGAACCTTGTTGCTTGTCTCAATGTTGCTGATACCTGTGGTGCTATAAGCAAAAGAAAGTTTCACAAGCGACATGTCCTGAGAATCAGTAGTCTCATCGTCGAAAGTAAGATTGACATTGTCACCATCGAAGGTGATTTCTTTGACGGTCTTGCCAACCTGCGAGCCGCCGATTGTTACGGTTTGCTCGTTGTCTGCCATCACAGCAGTAGACAAAAGCACTCCTAACAACATGAAGTACACTTTTTTCATTGTTTTTAGCGTTTTAGTAGATTGTTGTTTTGAGTTTCTGCTGCAAAATTAAAACAAAATAATAAAGGACGGATATGTTTTCGTCAAAAAAGCTACGCAAACGTTTGCATAAGTGGTGCTCTGACAATTTATCATTCACCAAGGAAAAAGACTATCAAAATGGCACAAAAAGGAACAAAATCAACCAAAAGGAAAACTTCGGGTAACAACTCAGCACCCACACGGAGAACTGACAGCGACAAATGCGATACTTGGGTTATCAGCCTTACGACCCAAAGAAACTGCCGCTTAATACTGGAGAAATTCGACCAGTACGGTTGGTACGCCCTGAAAGGCACAAAAGCAGCACGCCCTGAAAGGGCAGAAGCTTTAAAACTCCAGACAATTAATAAAGCTTTTGCCCTTACAGGGCGCCTTACCAATTGCCATTATACCCAGGGCGCTGCCCTGGGCTAAGAGCTTCTGCCCTTTCAGGGCGTGCTGCTTATAGAAGTTTTGGGACTTTCCAACCGTACAGGTCGAAATTTTACTCTCAAACTATAAAAATGTTTTCTTTAGCCTACAAAAATCTCCGTTCCGTGATACGGAACCGCCATTCCGTGATTCGGAACGGCCATTCCAAAGCACGGAACGCACATTCCGTATCACGGAACGGAGATTTATCTACAAGAGACAAAACAAATTCATAATGAACAGAAAACAATTTGTATAGTATTAAAGTAACTACTTATGGCTAAGGGGGGCTGAGTTGTTACAACTTCCGAAGAAGACCAACAAAAGGAGCGTAAGAAATCTTTTGAGCACTTTACTTGAAGAGAAACAAAAAAAGCTGACTCTCGTAAGAAAGTCAGCCTTTTGTGTGGTACCACCAGGAATCGAACCGGGGACACAAGGATTTTCAGTCCTTTGCTCTACCAACTGAGCTATGGCACCATTATAATTTATGCCTCACAAGGCGGGAAGCCTTATTTGCGGGTGCAAAGGTAACATTTTATTTTGGTTCTTGCAAATATTTCAGCAACTTTCTTTCAAAAAAGCAAAAAAAAGACAAATTACTTGGACTTTTCATCCTATTTTCTTACCTTTGCATGAGGTTTTAGAATAAACCTATCGGGATTTAGCGCAGTTGGTAGCGCACTACGTTCGGGACGTAGGGGTCGGGCGTTCGAGTCGCCTAATCCCGACTTTTATGAGAAGTCTATTTTATCTTCAACGCAACGATCGAAACGCAATTATCGTCATATTGATGATAATAGCTATCATTTGCTCACTTATTATCTTCACCGGAGGCGAGGACGACGGTTCCCGCCAGGGAGTTGCCGACTCTACCCTCACCCAGCACCCGGAACGCGTAGACAAGGAACATCCTTTATATTATAAGGTAGACGAAGAGATACACGAAGTTTTCGCCTTCGATCCCAATACAGCCGACAGCACCGACCTGCTCAGGCTGGGGTTGCAGGAATGGCAGGTGAGAAGCATCTACCGTTACCGTGCCAAGGGCGGTATCTACAGGCGACCCGAAGACTTTGCCCGTCTTTATGGTCTCACCAAGAAACAATACGAGACCTTACGCCCCTATATAATAATAGGTGAAGACTACCGACCAGCATCCGACTACTACGGACAGCAAAAAGACTACGCTTACAACCGACAAGCGAGAGAAGAAGGGAAAACGGAGAAAGGCCAAGCCACTGGCGAGAAGGCCGAAGAGAAGATTTACAGTTATCCACAGAAGTTGAAAGCTGGCGAGCATGTCAGCCTGAACTCTGCCGACACCACCGAGCTGAAGAAGATTCCAGGTATCGGAAGCGCATACTCGCGTGCCATCGTGAGATACCGGGAACGCTTGGGTGGATACGTCAATGCCAACCAACTGATGGAGATAGAAGGTTTCCCAGAAGAGGCGCTGTCATTCATGCAAGTAGAGAAAGACAAGATAACGAAACTGAAGATCAACAAGCTCTCGATGAGTCAGCTTCGCCGACATCCCTATCTCAACTTCTACCAGGCACGCGATATCTGCGACTATCGCCGACTGCATGGTCCCATTAAGAGTCTGCACCAATTATCGCTCCTCAAGACTTTTCCTCCTGCACAGATAGAACGTCTGGAACCTTACGTGTCGTACGAATAAGATGCGGATTTGTTTCTATTAAGTACGGGCTGAAGGCCCAAAAGCTCATAGCCCAGGGCATCGCCCTGGGTATAATGGCAATCAGAAAGGCGCCCTGTAAGGGCAAAAGCTTTGTATATTGCCTGGTATTTTAAAGCTTTTGCCCTTACAGGGCGACAGGTTTGCGGCCGTAATTACCCAGGGCGATGCCCTGGGCTAAGAGCTTCTGCCCTTTCAGGGCGTGTGGGACAAAACTTGCGAATCTTGAGATTCGAGCCTACTTTAAAAAGTCAATTTTACGGAAACCTACTATTGATTATCAACAAGTTACAAAGACAAAAAAATGTGATTTGCGACTTTTTCAAGTGGGCTCAGATTCTAATAAAATGCGAAGATTGACGAATGACAGACGAAGCGTTAAAGTACGCCCAACTGATGCAGGAAAATAATGAGGATGCAAAGAGGGCAGACGAAACGAACCATGAAAAGATAAACGCCAAAGAACCTGCCACGAAGGGTTGACCAATTGGTAAACTCGTCATGTACTACCTTCTTAGGAATATACCATCCCACAAAGATACAGGTGAAGAAAGAAGCCATCGGCATGAGCCATTGTGCCGTAAAATTGTCGCAACAGTTGAGAAACGACTTGCCAAAGAAGGTGAGTTCGGGAACCGCACCACAAGACAAGGCACAGAAGATACCTATCACACAACAAGCCACCGTCTCTATCCAGGCTCCACCACGGCGAGAGATATGCATCTCCTCATAGAAGAAAGCCGTACCTATCTCGTGCATGGAGATGGTGGAGGTAAGCGCCGCCAACACAAGCAGGGCATAGAAAAGCACCGAGATGACATAACCCACCACAGGCATGGAAGCAAAAGCCTCATTGAACACATTGGGCAGGGTGATGAAGATAAGCGACGGACCGCTGTCGGGCTGCACGCCCACGGAGAAGGCTGCAGGAAAAATCATCAGTCCTGCCAGGATGGCTATCAGCGTATCGAGGAAAGCTATCTGTGTGGCAGTCTTGAGAAGATTGGTCTGACGGCTGAAGTAGGAGGCATAGGTACAAAGGCAGGCCGTGCCAAGACTCAGCGAGAAGAAAGCCTGTCCCAAAGCCTCTATCATCACATTCGGGTCTACCTTAGAGAAATCGGGCTTCAGCAAGAACTCCACACCCTTCCAGGCTCCCTGCAAAGAGCAGGAAGCAACCACCAGCACCACCAACAGCACAAAGAGCAGCGGCATCAGTATCTTGGAAGCACGCTCTATACCATTGCGCACACCCTTGACCACGACCACATGAGTCAGCAGGATGAAGGCGATGGTCCACAAAGTGGGCCGCACCGCATCCGAAGAGAAAGAGGCAAAGTACTCCTTTACGAAATTGGCATCGCCCTGCACCTCGGCCATGATGCTGGCATAGAGATACTGTAGGCACCAGCCAGCCACCACCGCATAGAAGCCCAGGATAATCATGGAAGTAAAGACACCCATGTAGCCGACAACGCCCCAGGGCTTGCCGTTGGAAAGGTTCTTGTACGACCGCGCAGCATTGGCAGCAGAATGACGACCGATGATAAACTCTGCCACCATGCCGGGAATGCCCAACATAAAGATACATACCAGATAGATAAGAATGAAGGCTGCGCCACCATTCTGCCCTGTCATATAGGGAAAGCGCCATATATTGCCCAAGCCCACTGCCGATCCTGCCGTGGCAAGGATCACGCCCAACTTGCTGCCAAAGCTGCCTCTGCTGTTTTCCATTTTTTCTTTTTTTATATGGTTGATATGATTGATTTACCCTCTTACAGAATGCCTTCGAGAAGTCCCAACTGATTGAGGAATACCAAAAGGATGAGTACTGGGCACACGAAACGCACCAAGAACAGATAGACGAAGAAGAGATTTCCCTTCAATGTTCCCCAGTTGGTAAACTCGTCCCTGACCAGTTTCTTGGGCACATACCAACCTATGAACAGACAGGTAAGGAAACCTGCTACAGGCAGGAACACTTGCCCCGTGACAAAGTCGAACCAGTCGAACAACGACTTGCCGGCAAACGTGAGCGCATCTGTAGCCCCTAAAGACAGCGAGCAGAAAGCACCTATCACCGCACAAGACACGCTGACAATCAAAGCGCCACTCTTGCGGCCTATCTTCAGCTCCTCATAGAAGAAAGAGGTGTTGACCTCATGGAGTGACATGAGCGATGTAAGAGCCGCCAAGGACAAAAGAACATAAAACAACAGCGAGATAATCCAGCCCAAGACAGGTACTGCGACAAAAGCCTCATTAAACACATTGGGCAGGGTGATGAAGATGAGCGACGGGCCACTGTCGGGCGAAACTCCCACAGAGAAAGCCGCAGGGAAGATCATCAGTCCGGCAAGTATAGCCACCATGAAGTCGATGACCGATATCTGCAAAGCTGTCTTGAACAGATTGGTCTGTCGGCTGAAATAGGAAGCATAGGTACAGATGCAGCCCATACCGATGCTGAGCGAATAGAACGACTGCCCCAAGGCACCCAAGAAAACGCCGTTGTCCACCTTGGAGAAGTCGGGCTTCAGCAAGAACTCAACGCCCTTTCCGGCATTAGGCAACAGGCAGGCTGCCACCACGATGATAAGCAGGAGGATGAACAAGACGGGCATCATAATCTTTGACGCCTTCTCAATACCTCCACGAACACCATGGATAATCACAAAATGACAAATCAGAAAGATGACTACCGTCCACATGACAGGCCGTATAGGATCGGCAGAGAACTCCTTGAAGTACTCTGCTACAAAGGTTGGGTCGCCTTGCAGCTCGCCCATGATGCTGGCATACACATACTGTAGGCACCAGCCCGACACGACGGCATAATAGCCCGTAATAAGAAAACCGGTAAGCACCTCCAAGTAGCCCACCCACTTCCAGGCCTTTCCTTTCGACAGCTTGGTATAGGCACGGGCTGTGTTCGAAGCACCATGACGACCTATGATAAACTCGGAAATCATACAGGGAATGCCCAAAAGGAGCACACACCCTATATAAACCAAGATGAAGGCAGCACCACCTTCCTGGCCTGCCATATAAGGAAAGCGCCATACATTGCCTAAACCTACAGCACCACCTGCAGTAGCAAGAATCAATCCTATCTTGCTACCAAAACTACCTCTATCTAATTCTGTCATTTTTATCCTTTCTCCATAATACGACTGCAAAATTATAAAATATTTCGCATATAAACGTATAAATTGAAAGTAAAAATACAAATTAACTGCAAAAAGGCAACTTGACGCTAATAGAGCAAGGTTACTTAATCAGTAAAAACTATTCTTCCGGCAGACTGTCACGCCACTTGCTGAAGGGATTGACAAGCAAATGAGAATTGTAAAAACGTTTGTCGCCCGTCACCTCACGACCTATGAAGTCGGGCTTCTCGTAGGCCTCATCCTCACTGCCCAGTTCCACCTCTGCCATGACCAGTCCCAGGTTGTCGCCATAGAACTCGTCGACCTCAAAGACATGATTGCCACTCTTTACCAGATAGCGGCGCTTGTCGATGACGCCACCCTGGCACAACTGCAGCAGATGCTGTGCCTCGTCGAGCGTGATTTCTTTTTCAAACTCATAACGCGTCATGCCACCATTCACCGACTTACCCTTGATGGTAAGGTAAGCCTTGTCGTCGCGTGTGCGCACTCTCACCGTAGCTCCCTGCGCAGGGATATAGCCCTGCTGAATATGACTATCAGAAAAGGCGGCGCTCTTGTATGCGTCGCCTTTCTTGACAAGGAACTTTCTCTCTATTTCCAGTCCACTCATTTTTTATTTCTGTTATGTCAGGATATGATCCGTTACACGATAGTAGCCGAATAGATGGCAAAACAAATGGCCAATGCTATCAGCACGAAAAATATCCACTTGATGATTCTCTCACCCTTTTCAGCCTGCTTCTTCTCGTAAGCAGCATGCTTTGACTTTCTTAATTCTTTATTACTACTCATAGTCGTTCTATATTATTAGGTTATTACTATTCTTCATTCTCAGAGGGGAACTCCATCAGGTAAGCCTTGATGAATCCGTCTATCTTGCCATCCATCACGCCATCGACATCGGATGTCTGATAGTTGGTGCGATGGTCTTTGACACGACGGTCATCGAACACATAACTGCGAATCTGGCTTCCCCACTCTATCTTCTTCTTGCCTGCCTCTATCTTCGCCTTCGCCTCAAGGCGCTTCTTCATGGCGCGGTCGTAGAGTTGACTTTTCAAGAGAAGCAGAGCCTTGGCACGGTTCTTAGGCTGGTCGCGCGTCTCGGTATTCTCGATGAGGATTTCCTCTTCCTCGCCTGTGTCGGGATCAGTATACCAATAACGCAGACGCACACCCGACTCCACCTTGTTGACATTCTGACCTCCGGCACCACTGGAGCGGAAGGTATCCCATGACAACTTGGCTGGGTCTACATATACCTCAATAGTCTCGTCGACCAACGGCGTAACGAAGACACTTGCAAAACTGGTCATACGCTTGCCCTGAGCATTGAAAGGCGACACACGCACCAGACGATGCACACCATTCTCGCTCTTCAGATAACCATAGGCATACTCGTTGCCTTCTATCGTCATGGTAACACTCTTGATACCTGCCTCATCGCCTTCCTGCATATCGGTAATGGTCACTTTGTAGCCATGAGCATCAGCCCAGCGCATATACATACGCATCAGCATGGAAGCCCAATCCTGGCTCTCGGTACCACCGGCACCAGAGTTGATCTTCAGCACACAGTCCATCGGGTCTTCCTTCTGGCGCAGCATGTTCTTCAACTCCAAGTCCTCTATGGCCTTGATGGCCTTATCGTAGTCGGCGTCTACCTCTTCCTCGGTCACCATTTCGTCTTTGTAGAAGTCGAAAGCCAACTGCAGCTCGTCTGCATACTGGCGCACGGTCTTGTAGCCGTCTATCCACTTCTGTATACCCTTCACTTTCTTCATCTGTTCCTGGGCATACTTTGGATCCTCCCAGAAATCGGGAGCCTGTGTGCGGAGTTGTTCTTCCTCGAACTCCACCTGTTTCTGGTCTATATTGAGATAGCGATGCAGGGCGTCAGCGCGCTCCATCACATCCTTCAATTGGTCAGCTGTTATCATTAATTTATTATAAATTATTGAAGTTATAGCAGTCAAATCCGTTACCGCTTCTTTCTTCAGTCTCAAAGGAGTTTTTAGCCAATAGCCTTATGCTGCATATTACTCCTCATACATTTTGTCAATCTCTGCCTGATAGTTCTTATTGATAATAGGTCGGCGGATCTTCAGCGTATTGGTCAACTCGCCCGACTCCATAGAGAAGTGATGAGGCAAGAGTGTGATACGCTTGATCTGCTCGTAATAGGCCAACTGTTGTTGCAAAGTATTGATGCGTTCCTGCAACATCTTCTTCACCTGTTCGTTGGCACAAAGATCCTCACGACTGCTAAAGGCGATTTGATGCTCGCGTGCCCAGTCCTCAACAAGTCGGAACTCCGGTACGATGAGTGCAGACACAAACTTGCGCTGGTCAGCAATGACAGCCACCTGGTCGATAAACTTGTCAACAAGCAACAGCGACTCCACCTGCTGGGGAGCGATATACTTGCCATTAGATGTCTTGAACAAGTCCTTGATGCGCTCGGTGAGGAACAGCTCGCCATCCTTCATATATCCAGCATCGCCAGTATGGAAGAAACCTTCCTCATCGAACACCTTGGCATTGGTGGTGTCGCGATGATAATACCCCTTTGTAATGGTAGGACCCTTGAGCAATATCTCGTTGTCCTCGCCTATCTTGATCTGGATGCTGGAGATTGGGCGACCAACAGAACCGATGGTAAACTTCTTGTCGAGATGCACGCACGATACCGTGGCAAGACTCTCGGTCAAGCCATAGCCTACGACCATACCGATACCGACAGAGAGAATAAACTCCTCGACTTCCGGACTCACATAGGCACCTGCTGTGGGGAATATATTAGGATGGTCCAAGCCCAACTGCTTACGCACCATGCTCAGGATGGTCTTGTTGATAATCTTATATTCCAACTCGAGTGTCAAAGGAGGACGCTTGCCGTTGGCAATATACTCTATGTTGCGCTTGCGACCTACGGCAAGGGCATGATAGAAAAGTTTCTTCTGTACAGAACCTGCCTCATCCATCTTGGCCTTTACGGCAATATACACCTTCTCCCAGAAGCGGGGAACGCTGCACATACAGGTAGGATGTACCTGGCGCATGCTCTCCTGAATCTCGTGCGGATAAGTGTTGATAAACAACTGTGCTCCCTCGCTCAAACAGAGGTAAGCCCATCCACGCTCAAAGATATGGGTAAATGGCAGGAAATTGATGACACGGTCTTTCTCGGAAACAGGCACTACCTCGTCGTTGGCTCTCAAGGCAGCATCATACTGTCCATAGGTCAGCATGACTCCCTTGCTGTCACCGGTAGTACCACTGGTATAAAGGATGTTAGCCATATCATCCATGCTTGCCGACTGATACAAAGCCTCCACCTCAGTCTGTCGAGGCAGGTTCTCGCCCAACTTGATGAAGTCCTTGAAGTAAAGGGCAGCCGGGTCGTGAGTACTGATGCGCACGCTGGAGTCGAAGATGATGATACGCTCCAACGAAGGACAGAGAGCAAAGACACGATGTGCCTTGTCGTACTGTTCCTGCTCGCCTACAAAGAGGAAGCGCACCTGTCCGTCGTTAATCATATATTGTATCTGCTGCTCGCTGCTGGTAGCATAAAAGGGAATCGAGCACACCTTGATGCCATAAGCACCAAAGTCGGTATAGAGATAATGCACGCAATTCTGGGAGAAAACAGCAATCTTGTCATGCGGCTTTGCACCGATGTTCAGCAAAGCATTGCTCACTTGTTTCACTCTCAGCGAAAACTGATTCCATGACACAGACTGCCACTTGTCGCTGCCAAACTTCTTGAACGTAAGTGCAGTTTTATCGCCATATTTATTGGCCAAATCGTGAATCAGTACCGAAAGATGACTTTTGACTTGCATAAGCATAATGTTTAATTATTGGATGCAAAGATAATAGAAAACATTAAGAAAACAAAATAAATCGGAATTTTATTTTGTCCTTATCCCGTTTTAGCTTAACTTTGCATCACAAATAAGACTAAGAGAGACAGATATGATGACACAAGAGGAATATGTGAGAGATGCCATCGGGTTGCTCAGCCAGCTGATTGCTACCCCTTCGACAAGTCGCAACGAGAAGGATGCCGCCGACATCATGGAAAAAGCCCTTCGCAACTATGGTTTCACGCCACATCGTGAAGCCAACAATGTATGGGTGATTGACCCACACTTCGACGAGCAGAAGCCCACTTTGCTACTCAATGCCCATATAGACACCGTGAAGCCTGTCGATTCATGGAGGCGCGATCCCTTTGCTCCTACAATAGAGGGTGACACGCTTTATGGTCTGGGCAGCAACGACTGCGGAGGCGGTCTGTGCTCACTGTTGCAGACATTCCGGATGCTGACAGAGAAAACACAGAACTACAACCTTATCTATTTAGCATCGGCCGAAGAGGAAGTGTCTGGAAAAGACGGCATCAGCCGAGCCTTGCCTCTCTTGCCAAAAATCGACCTGGCTATTGTGGGTGAGCCTACGGGCATGCAGCCTGCCGTGGCAGAGAAGGGACTGATGGTATTAGACGTGATAGCGCACGGAAAAAGCGGACATGCAGCCCGAAACGAAGGCGTGAATGCCATCTACGAGGCATTGGACGACATGCGCTGGATTCGTGATTACAAGTTTAAGAAGGTGAGTCCTTTCTTAGGTCCTACCAAGATGACACTTACCGTAGTCAACGCAGGAACCCAGCACAATGTGATTCCCGACAAGTGTACGATGCTGGTAGATATCCGCACCAATGAATTTTATGACAATGAGGAAGTCTATCACTTTATCTGCCAGCACTTGAAGAGTGAAGTAAAGGCTCACAGTTTCCGTCTAAAATCATCCCGTATTGATCCTGAGCATCCTCTTATTAAGAAATGTGTAGCCATGGGAATGAAGCCTTTCGGTAGTCCTACTCTTAGCGACCAGGCTCTGATGCCATTTTCTTCCTTCAAGTTGGGACCAGGCGAATCTTCCCGCTCCCATTCCGCAGACGAATTTATCAGAATCAGCGAAATAGCTGATGCTATCGCCAAATACAAAGAGCTCTTAGATGGCACTGCCATCTAAGAGCTCTGCTCTATTCATCTATTATTTATTATACCTTATATATATGACATTACAAGGTCTTACCGATATAAGCGAAAGGAACGGTGATATTGTCGTCATCTTCCTTCTCTTTTGTAGTAGAAGGATCTCTTGAATAAGACTGATCGGCATTGTCGCTCATACTTGTGTCGTAAGGCAGACAGTCCATACCACTTGTACCAAAGGTAGCTACTAACATCACACCCAATCCCTTGCTTGCCACATCGGCAGCTGTAACACCAAGCTTAGCTAAAGGAATCGAGATTTCGTAATGGAAATCGTATTTGGAAGACTCGTGTCCTAAGGTATTGAAATCGACATAAGTAGATGTACCCTTTGTCATATCACCTACAAGACGACCCTGTGACTCTCCATAACATTCTTTAATACCCTTTATCGTTTTGCTGAGAATACCCATACCATACTTCACAACAACACCAGTCTCTTTATAGGCAACCTCTTCCAAAGCATTCAGTCCTGCGCTACTTCCACCATAAATGAATGGACCATTGGTGTTATTGGTTGAGAATACCACTACCTTGTTGACTGGGCTTTCGCAAGTAATGCCACTATCCCATAGAGTTCCACCTGCTGTAGTCTTACAATGATTGCCTATTCTTGTAGAGGCATTATTGGTGTTGATGCCGATAAAGATTGGCATATTGTAATTTTTGAACAGCACACCATTACTGAGTGGAAAATCAGCTCCTGGAGCTACCACATCTTGAACGTTGGTCATCTCCCACATCAGATAGAGGTTATTATCGTCATAGCAACCATAAAGTGCATAGAGATCGACAGGATTCTCGTGCATGGCAGCATCCATATATACACGTGGATCGTCATTGGCAGCACCCTGTGCTATAATCATACTCTCATCCCAATCGCTGATATCACCATCTACAGTAATGGTTTTCTTAACACCTGCACCATTTGGATTGGTCTGATACTGAGCATCCAGATTCTGTGGATCAGGGGTAGGTGTTGGAGTTGGCTCTGGTTCTGGAGTTGGAGTTGGCTCTGGCTCAGGAGTTGGAGTTGGCTCTGGTTCTGGAGTTGGAGTTGGCTCTGGTTCTGGAGTTGGAGTTGGTGCCACTACAGCAACTTCGTTTACTACCTTTTCAGCAGAAGCATTTGCACCATTGATAGGAGGACCAGCAGTACCATCGTTGATGAAGAACTTAGCATTGAGGTATGCTGTAGGAATCGTTGCCTTATACCATCCTGTCTTACCATTATGAGAAGCAGAAGCATCGTAAGTCATCTTTACACCTGGCCATACAGAAGAAGATGTTTTACCATTATAGAAGTAGCAATAAACATTCTCCCAGTTGGAAGCATTATCGAAGTAAACATACTCTGGATCAACGATCTCATCTTCATGTACCTTGGTCACAGTAGTGCTGTATGTTCCGTCAACATAGTAGCCGTGGTTGACAAACTCCACGTCAGCAGTTATCTTATTTCCATTACCATCCAAGAAAATGATTTGAGTAGGAGTAGTTGTCTCGGTGCCATCATAAGTCCACTTGAAGACATTCTTTCCAGAAACACTCTTACCTACAAGAGGCAACTTTTTATTGATAGCATCATTCCATGCACCAACATACTCAATTACAGGACTAACCTTGCCATTCCATACATATACGGCTGCTGCCGCATTGGATGTCTCCAAGAAACAGGAGATTTCGTCAGCCTTGCCCAATTCTGGAACGTAAGCCTTCACCTTCTTGTAAGTGACCGAACCTGTTTCTGTCTTGCCTTCCTTGTCGGTTGCACCCCAAGTGATAGTGACATTCTTACCATAGGCAACATCAGCACCTACAGTAAACTGCTTGGCTGCAGTAAAAGTCTGCTTAGCACCACCATTCACCTGAATCCAGGCAGAAACAGCATTCAAAGGAGTAGCAGTCACAGTGAGAGACTCATCTGAGAAGGCTGTACCGTCAACTGGATTGAAAACAACCTCAGGAGTCAGCACGATAGGACCAGCATTATAGATGACAGCAATACCTGACTCGCCAACATGACCAGAGATTGTTGAAGCATTGACGGTGAAAGCACCACCGCCTACCATATCCTTATAAGTACCAGACTTGAGCCACTTGCCGTCGCCAGCACCATTGGCTACAGTCACGTCACGGTCAGAACCACTTCCCAACACGATAATAGCACCACTCTTACGAACCTGAGCACAAACGCCATTACCTTTTACATAATAGTTTGGCTCGCCGGCACAAACGTTGTGCATGTGGTTTACCTGAGCTACTTCAGCATCTTTGAAGTGAACGCTTCCCTTATCACCAAATTTGATATCATCCTTTGCCTTCTGGAAAGGACGGGAGAAATAAAGAGCTGTAGCACCATTATTACCAGCTACGACTGCATACGCACGGTCGATAACATTCTGGCTTTTATTCTTTGACTCACCACCATCGTTGGCATAAGTATCATGGCTTTCACCCCAATAAACCAACTTTTCTGTCTTTGCATTTCTCTGATTGAAATTACCTACTGACTCGTTGATAGAACCACCGGCAAAGGAATTGGCAAATCCATTACCATAACCATTATCAGTAATGCTCATGTAGGTCTGATACTCAGGGAAAAGGACATTATCATCACCACCAGTACTGTCAAGGATCTCACCATAGTTGTACATCTCCTGATCCACCACATTCTGCATAAAAGAGTCTTGCTCAGAAGGCAAACCAATGTGCTTGATAGCATCCCAACGGATACCATCCACACCACAGGCTTTCAATTCCTGAATGTACTGTCTGATGATGGCTTGCACAGTAGGATTGTTGGTATCAAGATCCCACATACCTATCTTGCCATGTGTCACCTGATCACGATCATTCCAATTACTCACATCGAAAGGCTTATGGTAAAGTCCTTGATCCATCAAACGGTCTGCCACAGTAGAATAGTCAGTATGGTTGGCAACAACATCCACAATTACCTTGACACCATACTCATGAGCCTTAGCACAGAGAGCCTTCAGGTCAGCTTCAGTACCAAGACCATTACCTATCTTAAAGTCGTATGGACGATAAACATCATACCAGACGGATCCTTTACCAGCTCTTTCGTGAACAGGAGAAGTCTGAACGGCAGTAAAGCCTGCCTTGGCGATATTAGGAATTTCTTCCTGGATATCTGCCAACGTCCAGTCGAAACAATGAAGGATGACACCATCCTGAATATTGTCTTTAAGACCGTATTTGTTGTCTGCAAAGATGTTGGATGCCATGCTGAACAGCATCACCAACATCAGGAGACCATAATTGATTGTCTTTTTCATAATCTGCTATTATTTTCTGATGATTACTTTCTTACCATTGTGAATATAGAGACCTGGCTGAGCAGGCTTGCCGATACGCATACCTGTCAAGGTGTACCAAGCATTGTCCTCTGCCTTCTGCACCTCCTGAAGAACGGTGTTTTCGATAGACGAAGCCTGTCCGTTTACGTAAACCGTCTCGCCTGTGAGAACAGAGCCATTCTGTCCGTTGTTGATGACGAAATAGCCTGTGACAAAAGCAGCAGGGACTTCTACTGTATAATAGCCCTTCTTGCCATTGTACTCAGTCTCGTTGTCAAGACTCATCTTCAATCCAGGCCATTCCTGAGCCGCCTTTGTACCGTCGTAGATATAGCAATATACATCTGCGAGGTTGGCTGTGGAATTATCGAAGAAGACCATTACCTTGCCTTCAGGGCCAGGGGTAATCGTCTTTTTATATTTACCTTCTACATAGTAGCCGTGGTTAACGTATTCCTGATCACCGCCATTCAGCTTCTGCCCATCATCATGAGTAAAAATCACACCAATAGGAATTTCAGTACCAGCTGTATATGTCCATTTAAAGACATTCTTGCCATCTTTAGTTCCCATCAAGGTCATGGCATCTCCAGGCCAAGCAGCAGTAGTAAACTGTTTAACCTTGTCATTCCAGGCCCAAATCTTGGCATTGTCATAACTTGTCTCCAAGAACACAGAGACCTCATCTTCAGTAACCGTTGGCGTATAGTCATCGGCAGTAACAGCAGCGAGAGCATTTCCCGGAGCCATCATCATGCCGAAAAGCATTGCCAAAGTACAAAGCATCGTAGAAAATTTTTGCATAAAATAATATGTTAAGTTGATAAGTTATTAGTTCAAACGTTGGCAAAAATAGAAATAAGTTGTGATAGACCTCTTAGTTTATCAGGGAAAAAATGCTTATTCCATGAGCAATCGTTTGCACGGTTTCAAGGAAATCCACCATATTATTGATGCAATACAAAAAAGAGGTAGTGCTCACTTGGGCAAGTAAGTACAACCTCTCCTACAAAGAATATTTTAATCTAACTTTCGCATGTACGGAAGTTAGAGAAGTTTACATTAACGGGCAAGCCATGCCTCGGGATTGAGTTTGGCTGTTTCCTTGCGCAACTGGAACTGCAAGATATTGTCGGCACCCACGGCACCTAAAGCCTGACGGGTACTTACCTTCTGGCCCTTGTGAACACTCACCGACTTGAGGTTACAATATACTGAGATATAGGCACCATGGCGAACAAGGACATTCCACATGCCTCCATAACCAAAGACGGCACTTACCTCACCATCGTAGATGCTACGAGCCACGCAACCGGGTTTGCCCAAAAGGTTGATACCCTTATTGTCGAGGGTAACGCCGGAAAGACCCTGTACATTGTATTGTCCGAAATGACTCACTATCTTGAAAGTTCCTGTGATAGGCATAGGAAGGCGACCACGGTTGGCCTCAAAACCTCCACTCAGCATACGGTCTACCGTACTGAGAGTAGCAGCATCATTGGCTTCCCGGCGGGCGCTTGCCAACTCTTTGCGGTTGCGTGCCTCATCAGTTTTTGCCTTCAACTCTGCAGCTCGTCTGTCGGCCTCAGCCTCACGAGCAGCCTGTTCAGCTCTGGCCTGTCGGTTGGCTTGTTCAGCAGCCTCACGGGCAGCCTTCTCTGCACGGGCACGTGCCTTATCCTGAGCTCTGGCCTTAGCACTGTTTTCGGCTTGCAGACGAGCTTCCTCCTGGGCCTTACGAGCCAACTCCTGAGCCTTACGATTCTCTTCTGCAGCACGCTGACGAGCCAACTCGGCCTCACGTTCCTTGCGCCGTGCCTCCTCTATACGGCGGGCATTCTCACGCGCCTCAGCTTCGGCCTGTGCCTTTCGACGAGCCAGTTCCTCACGCCTACGCTGTGCTGCCGCCTGAGCTTCAGCCTTACGCTTAGCCTCAGCTGCCGCACGGGCACGCGCTTTCTCTACCTCAATGGCTATCAGACGGTCAATCTGCGCATTGATAGCAGCATCCTTCTTGCGCTGATCAGCAATAACAGCCTGAATGGTTTTCTGTTGCTTCTGCAATCCCTGCACCACTTGCTGTTGCTCGGTCTGCTTGCCTTCGAGCGCAGTTTTCTCTTGCTGACCTTTATATAAAAGGTTGTTCTTATGTCCCTTCACCACCTGCAGTTGCTTGTGCTTCTCGGTCACCTGCTTCTGCTTGGCCTTTACCGCCTCGCCCTGTGCCTTCTGATAGGCAGAATACTGACGTATGAACGACAGGCGGCGATACATCTGCGTAAGGTTCTTGGCGCTGAAGATAAACATGAGCTTGTCTTGCACGGAGTGATGACGGGTCATATAGCGCATAGAACGGATGTACTTGTTCTTTCGGTCCTGCAACTGCTGTTCAAGGGTTTTGAGCTGAGCATTGAGCAAGCCGATATTGCCATCGATGTGGTGGATATCCTGCTGTATACCATCGATGTTCTTCTGTCGCTGGTCGATTTCGCCATTAAGCACCATGAGGTCTTGCAGACGTTTCTTCACGTCGGCCTGATTGCGGCGGAGAGCTTTCTCCTGCTCCTTGATTTTCTTTTGTATGTTGGCACGCTGTCCCTGCAATCCTCGAATGGAAGCATTGCTATAGGCGGCTTTCTTCTCTGCCCGTGTGGGAGCCTTGGATTGGCGCCTTTTCACAGGTTTCTTTTTGGGGGTTTTCTTTTGGGTTCTTACCGTTCTTGCCGTTGTGGCAGTCTTCTTTCTTTGTGCAGTCTTCTGCGCATAAGGAGTCAAGACAAACGACAAGGCCAGAATAATCAATAATATACGTTTCATTTACAGACTCATTATTTTATTCAGCACGTCTTCTGCCGATACTTGCTCGTACTTGCTCGAAACTTCGGAACGCGACTCCCATTTGCTGTCGGTCTTCACCTCGTTCATCTTGATAACGATGTTGATTTCCTTCTTCTGACGGGTTGCATTAGTGACAAGAGTCATATCCAACAAGGCTGGGAACATCTTGACACCTACGGTGCGGAAGTTGTCATAACGAATATGCACTCCCGATGTGCCATGCTGCGAACTGACATACTCCACATCGGCTTTGTCTATACGACCTGTGGCACGCTGGGAAGTCCAGGCATACGTCATGTTGCCATTCTTCAAGGTGACTGGCACTTCGTTTCCCTCTACAGCCAAATCGGCATCAAACTTCTTCAGATCAGACTCCTTCACCTGCTTGGCTCCAGGCAAGAGAAGCTGATTCCAGAACAACGCCTGCAACGAATAGAAGTTGATACCCTGCTTCTGCAGGAAGTCTACATGATTATAGTCGGCCTTGATATACTGTTTGTGATAACGGTCGATGATGAGCACATAATCGGGGGTAAACTCCAGACGGCCTATCTCAAAGCCCAGGATGGGAGCATACAACTGTAGACGTATCACATCGTCCTTACGCATTCGAAGCGCACCATCAACCGAAATTTTCTTCTCTCCCATGCGGATGGTGAAGTTTATGCTGCCCGTAATGTTCTTGGCGTACACCTGATTGTCGGACACCTTCTGTACAAAAGCCAGTTTCTGCATGCGTTCGGTCTCTACACTTTTCACCTCCTGATGTGGCAAGTTCTTGTTGCTCACGCCATCAGAGATAATTTGTTTCTTGGTGCCACACGATGCCAGCAACATCAAGGGCAGACAGAATGCTGCCAGTTTCATTATTTTGTTTTTTTCCATTTTCGCTTATATTTAATGATTTCACTTTCTGTCATATATTTCCTGCACTCGATTTTCACCTTCAGAGCATCAGGGTCCTGGCTGCCTTTCTGTGCCTGCTGCCAGTAGGCCACAGCCTGGTCGGTAAGTCCGTTCATGGCATAAATGTCGCCTGCATGCTCAATAACGGTACTGTTGTCGGCCGTTGAATCACTATACGCCAAGGTTTGGTCGATATAGGTTTTGGCCTCGGCATAACGTTCCTCCATAAAGAGAATCCACGCATAAGTATCAAGATAGGTGGAGTTCTTGGGCTCTGCCTTGATGGTCTTGTAGCTCATCAACTCTGCCTTCAGCAGGTTCTTGCCCGTCTGACTGATGTAGTAAGCATAATTGTTGAGTCCTGGAACATTGTCGGGTTTCCAATGCAGACAGGAATCGTAAGCGGCAAAAGCCTCTGCCTGACGGTTCTTGCCATGAAGGATGTCGCCCATGATCATATAAAGGTCGGACACCAAATCGGGAGAGCTCTTGCTGTTGATCTGTCCCACTCCGCGGCGGAACTCTTCAAGCGTGGCATCTTCCTCATGCTTCATATAGTGCGCCATACCGCCAAAGTAATAGAATACCATCTCTTCCGGATTGTAGTCATGGGCAGCATTAGACAGGCGGATAACCTCGTCGTAGTCTTTCTTTTCCCATAGATTCTGAATGAGTTGGATGCGCGACTCACTACGGTCGGGAGCTATCTCGAGCACTTTTCGATAAGCGGAATTGACCGTATCCATCGGCATTTTCTTAATATTCATATAGGCAGCACGGAACTCAGCGATGTCTGCCGAGGGCTTGGGCTGAGCCAGCATTCTGTCGAAAAGAGCGATGACTTGGGTTGAATCGGCACCATGGCTTTCGTTATCCTGTATGAACGAGCGAATCATCATCAACTTGGTATCCAGGTCGGTCTTCTTGCCCAACAGAATGCGGTCGAGCATGGCGTGAGCCTGTTCTTTCTGGTCGGTGGCATTATAATAGTCGTAGAGCGACATCTGGGCATACGAGTTGTCAGGCTCTTCTTCGAGCACATGGGTAAACAACTTGTAGGCCTCTTTCCGGCGCTGGTGTTCCATAAGCCAGTTGCCCAACATGGTTTTATAAATCATATCAAGCGGATGCGCCTCGGTCAGCGACTTGAGTTCCTTGTAGGCAGACTTGGGATCGTTCATCAACTCGTAGATGTGCATCTTCTCAAGCGTGAACTTCTCATTCTCGCCCTCTTCTGTCTCCAAGCGGTTAAGGGTTTTCAACATCTGTGGATATTCTTTCTGCTGCTGATAAAGGCGCAACAGCATATAGAGCGCATCGGTATTGTCGTGATTCTGAGCGAAGATACCTTCATAAGCTTCGATAGCCTTGTCGTACTGCTGATTGGCAACATAATACTGTGCCATCCGCTCGCGAAAGGTAAGATTGGATGGAGCCAAGCTGATGGCACGCGCCAGACAGTCTTGAGCCAAGGAGTCTTGCTTCATCTGCTGATAGTACATCGACTGATAGAAATACACCTCAGCAGCACGTGGATTGATCTTGCGGGCATGCTCAAAAAGCTCGAATGCATCGCCGTAACGACCCAAAGCCTGAAGACGGGCCGCCTCCTGAAAGAAGTAGTCGTAACGCTTGCGGTCATTGCCCGTCAAACCATCGGCAGCCTGCACGGGCAAAGCTGTCAGGAATGCCATAAAGCTTATGAAGCCCAAAAATACTTGTCTCAAAATATTGATTCTATTCACAACAGATTAATTGAATGTATCTATATTTATTTTACACCTGTATGACCATAGCCACCAGCACCTCTCTCGGTTTCATCGAGCGTCTCTACTTCGATGAATTCTGCATTTTCGTGCTTGGCAATCACCATTTGGGCAATACGCTCACCATCATTGATGACAAAGTCGGTCTGCGAGAAGTTGATGAGCAGAACCATGATCTCGCCTCGATAATCGGCATCAATAGTGCCTGGGGTATTAAGAACAGTAATGCCATGTTTCAATGCCAACCCACTGCGAGGACGTATCTGTGCCTCGAAGCCTGCTGGCAAAGCCATGAAAAGACCTGTAGGTACAAGCCGGCGTTCCATGGGGTGAAGCACGATAGATTCGTCGATATTGGCACGCAGGTCCATACCTGCGCTCTGGGGTGTGGCATAAACTGGCAACGGCTGATGCCCACGGTTGATAATTTGTACTTTCATCATATTCATTCTTTTAAGATGCAAAAATAATGTTTTTCGGGCACATTTAGGCATTTTCATGACGAAAATGATAGATTTTATAAAAAATAAATGCTTTTTTATTTTGTATTGTGTCAGGATTGCTGTATTTTTGCGATATGGAATGGATTAAACTCATATCTAACAAGCGCTTCGGACAGGAGCATAAGCATGCCGAGCGCCACGACGACCGGTCGGAGTTCAAACGCGACTACGACAGGCTCATCTTCTCGTCGGCTTTCAGACGACTGCAAAACAAGACTCAGGTTTTCCCCTTGCCTGGTTCTATCTTTGTACACAACCGACTGACCCACAGTCTGGAAGTATCGAGTGTAGGAATGTCGTTGGGCAACGACATCTCGAAACGTATCATAGAAAAGCGCCCAGAACTGAAGGATACCCTCTTTGAGGAAATAGGAACTATCGTGAGCGCAGCCTGCCTGGCACACGACTTGGGCAATCCTCCTTTCGGCCATTCTGGAGAGAAAGCCATACAGACTTTCTTCAGCGAGGGAGCAGGAAAAGCAGTAAAAGAGCTGGTTTCACCGGAGTTTTGGCAAGATATCACTCACTTCGAAGGCAACGCCAATGCCTTCCGGATACTGACCCACCAATTCAAGGGAAGGCGTAAAGGCGGCTTCGTCATGACCTACTCCATGCTGGCTTCTATCGTAAAATATCCATTCGCCAGCCAGTTGGCTGGAAGTCATGGCAAGTTCGGTTTCTTCACCTTGGAAAAGGACTCGTACCAGAAAGTGGCCGATGAATTGGGCATTTTTTGCAAGTCAAAACCTGGTGAGCCTCTAAGATACGCCCGTCATCCGTTGGTATATATGGTAGAGGCTGCCGACGACATCTGCTACGAAATCATGGACATCGAAGACTCCCACAAACTCAAGATCCTGTCTTACGAAGAGACGGAGAGACTGCTGTTGGGATTCTTCGACAAGGAAACCCAAAATAAGATTAAGGAGCGAATCAAGGAAGAAGGCGTGACTGACGAGAACGAAAAGGTGGTCTACATGAGAGCCAGCGCCATCGGCCGACTGGAGAACGAATGTGTAACGGCCTTCCTGGAGCATGAGAAGGAGATTTTGGCAGGAACATTCGAGGGAAGCCTCATCGACCATATCGCCGAGCAACAGCGAAATGCCTACAAAGAATGCGAGAAGACTTCGTTTGCAAAGATTTACCACAGCAAGCCTGTACTCGACATCGAACTGTCAGGTTACAAGATTATGGCTACACTTATGGAGGTGTTTGTCAATGCAGCTATCACGCCCGAACGTTTCGACTCTCAACAACTGTTGCGACGGGTAAGCAGTCAGTACGACATCAACAACGAGAATATAGAGGAGCGAATCATGGCTGTCATCGACTATATCAGCGGAATGACCGACATTTACGCCCTCGACATCTATCAGAAGATAAACGGTATCAGCCTGCCTATCGTATAAGGCGTGAGGGAGAGAAACGGAAAATACGAACGCATATTTATATTGTATTCAAGTTTCGCAAGCTCAGAAGTTAAAGGAGTTAAAGGAGTTATCGCTCCCTACGGTCGCTGAGGAGTTAAGACAACAGTCTTTTTGGCGTTGTTTTTAAGCAGCAAGACATACGTCTTAACTCCTTAACTTCCTTAACTCCTTTAACTTCCTGATATGCGAAAGTTCAGTATTGTATATTCATGCAATAATTGTCGAAAAAGCGCCGCATAACTTGGAGAAAGAATCTGCCCAACTGGAAAAATATTTTTTCCCAACTGGGAAATTATCTTTTCGCAGTAAACCATAGCGCCCCGATGAATATATATACTAAAGCTTTTCAGCAGAATAAATAGAAAAAACAAGTACTTGTATTGTCCATCACAAGCAACTTCGTTTTATCAGCAAGTTAAAAATCGCAGACATTCATAAACAAGAATACTAAAAAAGCGCCTCGAATGAACGAAACGCTTCTTTAGTATCTTGTTTAACTTCTCCAACTTTCACTCCACTCGGAAGTTGAATGTCTTTTATAAAGAAGTTAAATGTCTTTTATAAAACGGATAAGGTTTACTCGCCTTCCTTTTCCTTATAAATAATATTGTTGGCGCCACTTGTTATCTTCAACGCCTCAGGATGCTCGGCTATGAAACTGTTGATATGACGCACACGCTTTTCTTCCAAGATCTCGTCGACAGCAATCAGAATACCAGTTTCCTCCACATCACCAAAACCATAATTGATGGCTGTGCCGAAAAGCTTCATCGTAGGACTGAGATTCATATAAGCATTCACCAAAGGGGGAATGTTGTAGCCCAACTCACGTACCTCGCGATTGAGAATGCGATAGTCGGCACGGAAGTCATCTTCGGTAAAGAGCGCCTTCAGCTCACTCTCTGGAGTCTCTATTTTCAATGGTTTCATCGGGATAACAAGATTCTCCTTATCATCGAAATGCTTCTTGAGGAAATAGAGAATCATGTCGCGACCACGGCGAATATAAGAAGGATACATCGTCATCTTGCCAAAGAAATATTTCAGCTCGGGATAGAGCACGGTAAGAGCTCCCAGACCATCCCACAGGTTGTCGAGCGCAAAGATGCTCTTGCTGTTCATGCGCACATTCTGATATTCCAATGAGACAAAGGAACGACCCAACTCCACGGTATAAGGCATGTACTCCTTAAGGAACTTGTCTGAGAAATGGAACATATGACTCGTAGCCAATATAGGCTGTCCTTTAGCATCGAGTTGCCAGTCTTTACCCAAAAGATAACGATAACCGCCAATAATCTCGTCGGCCTCAGGATTCCACACGATGAGCTGCTTATAACAATTGTCTCCAAAGTCGAACTCGTCCAAATCCATCGACTTGCCCGAGCCGCCTCCGGCTGTACGGAATGCGATTTCACGAAGACGGCCTATCTCCTTCAACACATTGGGAGAATCGTTGGCTGTCACGATATAGATTTCGTTATGACTCTTATTTGTCATACGAAGCTGCTTGTCGGGAGTGAGCTCACTCTTCAACAAGTCCCTGTCTATTGGCTGGATTATATCTTCTTCCATAATCAATGATGTAACTTCCTATAATTCGTAAACTTTGTCTTTTACATATTGCGCCCATTCTGTGGGAGTCTTGCTCTTGTCGAAGGTCTGCCAGGGTATGGGCTTGCCAAAGGCGATACGGAAGTCCTTTCCCACGTTCCGGTACATCTCGTCGACCAAGAAAAGCATGGCTAAGTTGAAAGGCAAATACTTGTCGCTGAATCGGGCGATGCGATAGAAGCGTTCCGAGTTCTGTCCGCTGAAATGGATAGGCACCACATCGCGCTGATACTCCACACTCTTTGAGATAAATGTCTTTTTCCAGGGCAAGTCGCGAATACTGCCATCTGGCTGTTTGCGGCTGTTGAGACCTGCAGGGAACATCAGCATGTGATTGTCGCTCTGGAAGCCAGCCTCCACCATACGGGGGAAGTCACGGCTCTGGCGTCCCGTCTTGTTGATGCCTATACTGACAGGCTTGAGACCAGGCAGATTAAGAAGCAGGTCGTTCACAAGATAACGGAACTTTCCGTCATAATGGGTGCCAATGATGGAGCCAAGCGCCACACCGTCCTGTCCTCCCAACGGATGATTGGACACGAAGGTATAAAGCTTGCCATCGTTCTTGTCGGGCAGATTCTCCACTCCCTCCAATTGTATGTTCATCTTGAGATACTTCACGCACTCAGTAAGCCACTCGGTACCCTGAAGATGACGACTTTCCCACAAGAAGCGATTCACTTCATCCTCGTGAACGGTCTTCTTGAGCCAGGACACAAGAAAAGAGGGCACAAACTTTGCCTTTGCTCCCATCTTGCTCTTTAAAATCTTGCTTATGTCAATCGTTTTCTCTATAGATTCGCTCATGTTTGCTGTAAAAACATCTAAAGTACGTGCAAAAATAACTCAACTTTTTTAAATACGTGCCATTTTTGATGAAAAAATGATAAAATACGATGTTTTTGATGAAAAAACAGTCGATTTATATAGCTTTTGGCTTTCATTTTTATGTCTGAAGCTCACTTTAAGCATTCTGAAAGAACTCTCGCCAACACTTGACACAAGACAAAAAGCAACCTCATTTTATTAAGTTTTATAAATTTTGCAAGAAAAAGTAAACAGATATGAGGATTTTTGTGTACCTTTGAACCCGAATTCTTATTTAAATAGGTACACATGCGATTAATCGACAACAATACATACCACGTGCCTGTGCTTCTCAAAGAAAGCGTAGACGGTCTGTCCATACATCCTGGAGGAGTGTATGTGGACGTTACCTTTGGAGGCGGAGGCCACTCTAAGGAGATACTCTCACGAATAGCCGACAACGGTCACCTGTACAGCTTCGACCAAGACACCGACGCCGAACAGAACGTCATCCCCAATGAGCACTTCACCTTCGTATGCTCCAACTTCAGATACCTGAAGAACTGGATGCGCTACTATGGCGAGGAAGGTATTGACGGGTTGCTTGCCGACCTGGGTGTATCGAGCCATCATTTCGATGATGAGAGCAGAGGCTTCTCCTTCCGCTTCGACTCTCCGCTCGACATGAGAATGAACAAAAGAGCGGGCAAGACTGCTGCCGATATCGTAAACGAATACGAGGAGGAGGCACTTGCAGACATCTTCTACCTGTACGGCGAACTGCGCAACGCCCGTCGCATAGCTGCAGCTATCGTCAAAGCAAGAAGCAGCCAAAAGATAGAAACAACGACCGACTTCATACACGTAGTGGAGCCTTTCTTCAAGCGCGAGCGAGAGAAAAAAGACATGGCCAAACTGTTCCAGGCCCTGCGAATAGAGGTAAACCACGAGATGGATGCCCTGAAGGAAATGCTTAAGGCTGCGACAGAAATCCTGAAACCAGGCGGTAGACTGTCGGTCATCACTTACCACTCGCTGGAAGACCGAATCGTGAAAAACGTGATGAAGGCGGGAAACCCAGAGGGAAAAGTGGTGCAGGACTTCTACGGAAGAATAGAATCTCCCTTCAGACTCATCAACAACAAGGTCATCATCCCCGACCAGGAGGAGCAAGAGAGAAACCCAAGAAGCCGAAGCGCCAAACTTAGAATTGCAGAAAAGAGATGAAAGAAAAAGAAATAAAGGAAGACCAGGGAGCGAAGGTCGACAGCAAGACTGCCGAGACACCCGTTCCTCAAGAGCTGGGCAAGAAGGCAAAAGAGGCAAAAGAAACGCAAGCCTCACAAAAGCCCCAAGACTCGCAAGACTCAGACGATCCAAAGGAGCCGGCTGAGGGAGAGGAACACGAGGAATCGCTCAAGGAAGCCATCGCCAAACAAGCCATAGAAGACGAGGCACCCCTATCGTCGAGCTTCACCCTGAGAAAGATTTTGGGCGGCGACATTCTGACGGCACAAGTGATACGCCGGCAGATATGGCTCATCGTGTTAGTGGTGTTCTTTATCATCATATACATATCCAACAGATACAGCATACAACAGGACATGATAGAGATAGACCAACTGCAGGAGGAACTGCAGAACGCCAAATACAAAGCCCTGTCGAGCAGCAGCCAGATAACAGAAAAAAGCCGAGAGAGCAACGTGCTGAAAATGCTGCAGAACAACAAAGACAGCGTCCTGCACATTGCCACCCAGCCACCATACATCATAAACGTACCGGAGAATGAGTAAATTTGACAATAAGAGAGTGATGCCACGATACAGCGCCATAGCCATCGTCATGACGGTCTTTGCACTCTGCATCGTAGGAAAATCCATATACATAGCAACGGCCAAGCGCGACTACTGGATGAAGGTGGCACAGCGACAGAAGAAAGATTCTGTAACCGTGAAGCCTACCCGAGGGAACATCCTTAGTTGCGACGGACAGTTGATGGCCAGCTCGCTGCCTGAGTATAAGCTCTTCATGGACTTCAAGGCACTCAAAGAAGCTGGCAACGACTCACTGTGGGACGTCAAGGAAGATTCCATCTGTATGGGGCTGAGTAAGATTTTCCCCGAACTGACATTCACCGAATTCAAGCGACACATAGACGAGGGAAGAAAGAAACAAAGCCGACACTGGTCTTTATATCCACGCCGCATCAACTACAACACGTTCACCGAGGTAAAAGCCCTGCCGGTATTCAACTTGGGAAAGAACAGCAGTGGTTTCCATTGGGAAGAATACAACGCCCGAACACGTGGATTCGGAGGACTGGCTGGCAGAACCATCGGTGCCTTGTTTGGTGCCAAGGATACTGCCCGCTTCGGACTGGAGCTCTCATACGACTCCATCCTAAGAGGAACCAACGGAATCGTGCAGCGCAAGAAAGTGCTTAACAAATACCTGAACATTACCGACACGCCACCTATAGATGGAGCCGACATCGTGACCACCATCAACGTGAGCATGCAAGACCTGGCAGAACGCTCATTAGAGCAGGAGTTGAAGGAAATCAACGGAAATGTGGGCGTAGCCATCGTCATGGAAGTGCATACGGGAGATGTGAAAGCCATCGTCAACCTGGAGAAATGTGATGACGGCGAATATCGGGAAGTAAGAAACCATGCCGTCAGCGACTTGCTGGAGCCAGGCTCTGTATTCAAGCCAGCCTCGCTGCTTGTAGCCTTGGACGACGGAGTGGTTGACACCCTGTGCCGAGTGGAGACTGGAAACGGCGTATGGAACATGTATGGTCGAGACATGAAAGACCATAACTGGAGAAAGGGAGGCTACGGAATGCTTACCTTTGCGAAGACCCTGTGGTACAGCTCCAATATCGGAGTAAGCCGAATCATAGACGACCATTACCACAAACATCCAGAGAAGTTTGTGCAGGGAATAGACCGTCTCGGACTGAGAGACAATCTGAGAATACCATTGGTGGGCTCTACACCTGCCATCATCCGTATGCCTCGCAAGAACAGCCGTGGGCAATACGTCAACTGGAGCAAGACTGCCCTGCCATGGATGAGTATAGGATACGAGACACAGGTTCCGCCCATCAGCACGCTGACATTCTACAACGCAGTAGCCAACAACGGAAAGATGGTTCGTCCGCGCTTTGTCACCAAAGTGGTGAAGAACGGGGAAACCCTCAAAGAGTTCCCAGTAGAAGTCATGCGACCACAGATAGCCAAGGAAAAAAGCATCAAAGAACTGCAGACCATCTTGGAGCAAGTGGTAAGTATGGGATTGGGACGTAAGGCAGGCTCACCCAATTTCAAGGTGGCAGGCAAGACGGGTACAGCCCAGATATCTAAAGGTGCTGGAGGATACAAGAACGGAGGAACAAACTACCTCGTCAGTTTCGCAGGCTATTTCCCTGCCGATGCTCCTCAATACAGCTGCATCGTCTGCATTCAGAAATCGGGACTCCCTGCTTCGGGCGGCACGATGAGTGGAAAGGTCTTTCATGAAATTTCAGAAGGCATCATGGCACAGAGTCTGAAACTCGATGTGAAAGATGCCCGCGACTCAGCCTCAGTCTTCTTGCCAGACGTAAAGTCGGGCAACATACTGGCTGCCGACTATGTGCTGAAGCATCTCGGAATAAGCACCGCCACCAATTGGTCGGGCAGTTATGCGACAGGCAATCCTATATGGGGAAAGGCCGAGAAGGAAGGAAAGAAGAAAGTACTGCTCATCAAGGAAAAGCAATACAGCAAGAATGCCGTACCCGATGTATCGGGCATGGGAGCAAGAGACGCTATCTTCATGATGGAAAGCCGAGGTATAAAGACCAGAATTTACGGTCGTGGAAAAGTAGTAAAACAAAGTCTTGTACCAGGAACAAGAATCAAGAAAGGACAAGTCTGCGCACTCACACTCGACCTATAATATATAATAATGTATAGAAACATCAAAGAAACAGAATATGAAACTACAAGATTTACTCAAGAACATTCAGCCTGTGGAAATAGCAGGCGATGTGGAGACCGAGGTTACAGGAGTGAACATTGACTCTCGAAAAATCAAAGATAGCCATTTGTTCGTTGCCATGAAGGGAACGCAAGTAGATGGTCACAAGTTTATACCCAAAGCCATCGAGCTTGGCGCCAAATCCATTCTGTGCGAAGACATGCCTGAGGAGAAGGTGGAAGGCGTCACCTACGTGAAAGTAGAATCTACAGAGGACGCAGTGGGAAAAGTTGCCACCCTGTTCTATGGCGATCCATCCAAGAAACTGAAGCTGGTGGGTGTGACTGGAACAAACGGAAAGACCACCATCGCCACCTTATTATATAATATGTTCCGCAAGTTCGGACATAAGTGCGGCTTGCTGTCTACCGTCTGCAACTATATCGAGGACGAAGCTATTCCTGCCGACCACACCACTCCCGACCCAATCGAGCTCAACCTCCTGCTGAGCAAGATGGTAGAAGCAGGATGCGAGTATGCCTTTATGGAATGCTCTTCGCACGCCATAGCACAAAAGCGTATCGGCGGCCTGACTTTCACAGGCGGCATCTTCACCAACCTCACACGCGACCATCTCGACTATCACAAGACTTTCGAGAACTATCGCAATGCCAAGAAGGCCTTCTTCGACGGTCTGCCAAAGTCGGCCTTTGCCATTACCAATGCCGATGACAAGAACGGCATGATCATGGTACAGAACACAAAAGCCACCATTAAGACGTACTCTACACGGAGCATGGCCGATTTCAAGGCAAGAATCCTGGAATGCCACTTCGGAGGCATGTACTTAGATGTGGACGGCAGAGAAGTAGGCGTACAGTTTATCGGTAAATTCAACGTAAGCAATCTGCTGGCAGTATATGGCACAGCCATCATGCTGGGCAAAAAGCCAGAAGATGTGCTTGTAGTACTGAGCACACTGCACAGCGTGAACGGACGTCTCGAACCCATCCAGTCACCAGAAGGCTACACAGCCATCGTTGACTATGCTCATACTCCCGATGCTCTCGAGAATGTGCTCAATGCCATACATGAGGTGCTCAATGGAAAGGGAGAAGTCATCACCGTATGTGGTGCAGGCGGAAACCGCGACAAAGGCAAGCGACCACTCATGGCACAAGAAGCCGTCAAACAAAGCGACAAGGTGATTATCACCAGCGACAATCCCCGTTTCGAGGAGCCACAGGACATCATCAACGACATGTTGGCTGGTCTGAACGAGCAGCAGATGAAGAAAGTCATCAGCATCGTAGACCGCAAAGAGGCCATCCGCACAGCATGCATGATGGCAAAGAAGGGCGATGTGATTCTGGTGGCAGGCAAAGGCCACGAGGACTACCAGGAAATCAAGGGCGTGAAACACCACTTCGACGACAAGGAAGTGATTCGCGGCATCTTCGGTATTAACAAGAAATAATAAAAGAAGAAAATGTTATACTATCTCTTTAGATTTTTAGAGCAATGGGGCATTTCCGGCTCCCACATGTGGGGTTACATCTCTTTCCGTGCCCTCCTGGCTCTCATTCTTTCGTTGGTTATCTCTGCTTGGTTTGGCGAGAAGTTCATCAAATATCTCAAAAGCAAGCAGATAACTGAAACTCAGCGCGATGCCAGCATCGACCCATTTGGTGTCAAGAAGATAGGAGTTCCATCCATGGGTGGCGTCATCATCATCATGGCAATACTCATACCGGTACTGCTGTTGGGACGTTTGCGCAACATCTATCTGATACTGATGCTCATCACCACCGTATGGCTGGGATTCCTGGGAGGTATGGACGACTTCATCAAGATTTTCAAGCGCGATAAGGAAGGACTGAAAGGAAAATACAAGATAGTGGGACAGCTCGGCATCGGACTTATCGTTGGCTTGGTGCTGTGGGCCTCACCTGATGTCAAGATGAACGAGAACTTAGCCATCGAGCGTCAGGGACAGGAGATGGTCATCAAGCACAGGGCTGAGTCTACCAAATCGCTGAAGACCACTATACCATTTATCAAGGGGCACAACCTTGACTACTCACGTATCATGGGATTCTGCGGCAAATACAAGACAGCAGCAGGATGGATTCTCTTCGTTCTGATGACTATCTTTGTCGTGACCGCTGTATCCAACGGAGCCAACCTGAATGACGGTATGGACGGAATGTGTGCAGGCAACTCTGCCATCATAGGTGTGGCATTGGGCATACTGGCCTATGTGTCTTCCCACATCCAATATGCCGCCTACCTCAACATCATGTACATACCTGGCTCCGAGGAGCTCGTAGTATTCTTCTGCGCCTTCATTGGAGCATTGATTGGCTTTCTGTGGTACAATGCCTATCCCGCGCAAGTATTCATGGGCGATACAGGCTCGCTGACCATTGGCGGCATTATTGCCGTGGGAGCCATCATCATCCACAAAGAGCTCATGCTGCCTATTCTCTGTGGCATCTTCTTCGTAGAAAGCCTCAGCGTCATCGTACAGGTATACTACTATAAATTAGGCAAGCGTAAAGGTATCAAGCAGCGCATCTTCAAGAGAACGCCTATCCACGACAACTTCAGAACACAGGACAGCCAACTCGACCCTGAGTGTAAGTATCTCATCAAGAAGCCACATGGTGCCATCCACGAATCAAAGATAACAATCCGTTTCTGGATTATCACCATCATTCTTGCTGCCTTAACAATTATAACATTGAAGATAAGATAAAAAATATGAGTAGAATTGTAATTTTAGGTGCTGGCGAAAGCGGAGCAGGAGCTGCCGTACTTGCCAAGAAAGAAGGTTTTGATGTATTTGTATCAGACATGTCAAAAATCAAGGACAAATACAAAAAACTGCTTGATGACCACCAGATAGAATGGGAAGAAGGCCACCATACAGAAGAGAAAATACTGAATGCCAACGAAATCATCAAGAGCCCGGGTATTCCTAAAGAGGCTCCCATGATTCAGAAACTGATGGCGCAGGGCACACCTATCATCAGCGAGATTGAGTTTGCCGCAAGATATACTGACGCCAAGATGGTGTGCATCACTGGCAGCAATGGCAAGACCACAACCACATCACTCATATACCACATCTTCAAGGCGGCAGGCATGGATGCAGGTCTGGCAGGAAACATCGGAAACAGCCTTGCCCTCCAGGTTGCAGAGGAGCCACACAAGTACTACATCATCGAGCTGAGCAGTTTCCAGCTTGACAATATGTACAAGTTCCGCGCCAACATAGCCATCCTTCTCAACATCACACCCGACCACCTGGACCGTTACGACTTCTGCATGCAAAACTATGTGGACGCCAAGATGCGTATCACACAAAATCAGACAGAAGAAGACAGTTTCATCTATTGGAACGATGATCCCATCGTGAAGAAAGAGATTGAGAAATACAATCTGAAGTCAAGAATCTGTCCGTTTGCTGAGAACAAGGAGGAAGGATGTGTAGGATACATAGAGGACGGACTCTACAAACTCGACTACCCTACTCCTTTCGCCATGCCAGAAGCTGAGCTGAGCCTTACAGGCAAACACAATATCTACAACAGCCTGGCAGCAGGACTTGCCTGCCATATTGCAGGAATTGACGAGGCTACGATCCGCAAGAGCCTGGGCGACTTTCCTGGCGTGGAACACCGCCTGGAGAAAGTATGCAAGGTGAACGGCGTGCAATACATCAACGACTCAAAGGCTACCAACGTAGATGCCTGCTGGTATGCACTCGAAAGCATGAAGACACCTACCATCCTGATTTTGGGCGGAAAGGACAAGGGCAACGACTACAGCCACATCACAGAACTGGTAAAGCAAAAGTGTGTAGGACTGGTATATTTGGGAGCCGACAACAAGAAGTTGCACGACAACTTCGACTGTCTTGGCATTCCTGTTTGTGATACTCACAGCATGAAAGACTGTATCGCAGCTTGCCACAAGATGGCAAAAGAAGGCGACACTGTTCTGCTGAGTCCATGTTGCGCAAGCTTCGACCTGTTCAAAAACATGGAAGACAGAGGCGAACAGTTCAAGACACTTGCCCGACAACTGTAAAAGACAGAAAGACTAAAGACAAAGAGGAAGACAAAAAAGAGAAATGAGCAACAAAATAGGTAACATATTCAAGGGAGACAAAGTCATCTGGATGGTGTTTTTCTTCCTCTGTATGATCAGCATCATTGAGGTTTACTCAGCCTCAAGTACGCTGTCGTACAAGAGCGGAAACTTCATGGGGCCAGTCATCAAGCACATGGCTATCCTGGTTGGCGGTGTCTTCGTCATGATTTGCATGCTGAAGGTCAAGTGCAAGTATTTCAAAATCGTGACTCCTTTCATGATTTTTATCTCTATAGTCTTACTTCTGTGGGTACTGTTGGCTGGACAGTCTACCAATGGCGCATCCAGATGGATCAGCCTCGTGGGCATCCAGTTTCAGCCTTCCGAGATAGCCAAGGGAACACTCGTACTTGCAGTAGCACAGATTCTAAGTGCCATGCAGAACAAGAACGGAGCTGACAAGCGGGCATTCAAATACATCCTGACAATCAGCGCCGTTATGATTTTCCCCATCATGCTTGAGAACATGTCTACAGCCATGCTCTTGTGTTTCACCATTTTCTTCATGATGTTCATAGGAAGAGTGCCTGGTAAACTGCTCGGAAAGCTTGCTGGTATTGTACTGCTCACCATCGTCTTCGCCATCTCGATGGTCATGCTGTTGGGGCATGACGAAGAGAAGTTGGCAAAGACAAACGACACCTTTACCGAACAGGTAGCGACAGAGCAACCTGAGAAGAAGAATACCGTACAGAAGATGTTCCACCGTATGGATACATGGAAAGCCCGTATCGACCACTTCCTCGACACAAAGCCTGTGTCGCCAGAGGAGGTAGACCTTGACAAGGATGCTCAGGTGGCTCATGCCAATATTGCCATTGCCTCATCCAACGTCATGGGCAAAGGTCCGGGAAACTCTGTAGAACGCGACTTCCTGTCGCAGGCCTTCTCCGACTTCATCTATGCCATTATCATTGAGGAGATGGGGGTGCCGGGAGGACTCTTTGTCGCATTCCTATATATCATCCTGCTCTTCAGAACAGGAAGAATAGCCAATCGGTGTGAGAACAATTTCCCGGCATTTCTTGCCATGGGACTTGCCATTCTTCTCGTCACGCAGGCCCTTTTCAACATGGCAGTAGCCGTAGGACTCGCTCCTGTTACCGGACAGCCACTTCCTCTTATCAGCCGAGGTGGAACATCATCCATCATCAACTGCATGTATGTGGGTATTATCCTAAGCATCAGCAGAACAGCCAAGAAGAAAGAAGGAGCAGATGACAGGCAGACTGACCCAAAATTGGCTACAGCATAAAAAAGAACAACATTTTAAATAAAAAATGCCATAAAATGGATTTTTTTATTTACCTTTGCGATAGAAACTGAAAAAATATGAATAACGAGCTAAGAATTATCATTAGTGGCGGTGGAACTGGTGGACACATCTTCCCTGCCGTATCTATTGCCAACGCAATTAAAGCCAAGCGTCCTGATGCAAAAATATTGTTTGTCGGGGCTAAAGGCAGAATGGAAATGCAACGTGTCCCTGCAGCAGGATACGAGATCAAAGGCTTGCCCATTTGCGGATTCGACCGCAAACACTTGCTCAAGAACTTCGCTGTACTTTTCAGAATCTGGAAAAGCCAAAGAATGGCTAAGAAGATCATCAAGGATTTCAAGCCAATGGCAGCAGTAGGAGTTGGAGGCTATGCAAGCGGTCCAACTCTCAACGTGTGTGCCAGCAAAGGTATTCCCTGCCTCATTCAAGAGCAGAACTCTTATGCCGGAGTAACCAACAAGCTTCTGGCCAAAAAAGCCCAGAAGATATGTGTGGCGTATGAGGGAATGGAGCGTTTCTTCCCTGCCGACAAGATTATCATGACAGGTAATCCCGTAAGACAGAATGTGCTGAGCACTACTCTCACTAAAGAGGAAGCACGTAAGCAGTTCGGTCTGGACCCTGAGAAGAAGACAATTCTGCTCGTAGGCGGAAGCTTAGGTGCAAGAACCATCAACGAAAGTGTCTTGCAGAACCTGGACATCATAGAAAAAAGTGGCGTACAGTTTATCTGGCAAACAGGTAAGTACTACCACGAGAGCATCATCAATCAGCTCAAAGACAAAGACCTTCCTATGCTGAAGGTTACCGATTTTATTAGCGACATGGGGGCAGCCTATCAGGCAGCCGACCTTGTCATAAGTCGTGCAGGAGCCAGCAGTATCAGCGAGTTCTGCCTTATCGGCAAGCCTGTGATCTTGGTACCAAGCCCGAATGTAGCAGAAGATCATCAGACCAAGAACGCCATGGCACTGGTCAACAAGGATGCAGCCATCTATGTGAAGGATGCCGACGCACCGGCAGTACTCATCAAGAAGGCTGTCGGCATAGTTGAGGATGCACAAAAACTCGGTTCTATGAGCGAGAATATCAAGAAATTAGGACTGAAGAACTCTGCCGACGTCATCGCCGACGAAGTCATAAAAATAGCAACAAAATAATGGAAATCAAAGATATAAAAGCAGTATATTTCGTAGGAGCAGGCGGCATCGGAATGAGTGCCATCGCCAGATATTTCTTAAAGAAAGGGCTCACCGTAGCCGGTTACGACAAGACTCCATCCGAGTTGACACACGAACTGGAAAAGGAAGGTATGCTCATCCACTATGAGGAGAATGTGGAACTGATTCCTTCTGCATGCAAGGATGCCAAGAACACGCTGGTCATCTACACACCTGCCATCCCCGCCACCCATCAGGAGCTTGTATACTTCCAGCAGAATGGATTCACCATCGAGAAACGTGCTCAGGTATTGGGCACACTCACCCGCACACACAAAGGACTATGCGTGGCCGGTACTCATGGCAAGACATCCACTTCCACCATGTGCGCACACATCATGCACGAGAGTCATATCGACTGCAACGCATTCCTCGGAGGCATTTCAAAGAACTATGGAACCAACTACATCCTGTCCGACAAGAGCGACTATGTAGTCATTGAGGCTGATGAGTTCGACCGCAGTTTCCACTGGCTTCGTCCCTGGATGAGCGTCATTACAGCTACCGACCCCGACCATCTTGACATCTATGGCACAAAAGAAGCCTACTTGGAGAGTTTCCGCCATTATACAGAACTCATCCAGCCAGGCGGTGCCCTCATCATCCACAAAAACCTGGAGATGAAACAGCATGTACAGGAAGGCGTTCGCGTATATGAATACAGCCTCGACGAAGGAGACTTCCATGCCGAGAACATCAAGATCGACAACGGCGAAATCACATTCGACTTTGTTTCTCCTATTGAGAACGTGCCCGGTGTTATTTTAGGACAACCCGTTCCTATCAATATAGAGAATGGAGTGGCAGCTATGGCCATGGCACAGCTCAATGGCTGCACAGCAGAAGAGTTGCGACAGGGCATGAAGACTTACGAGGGAGTGGTTCGCCGCTTCGACTTCAAGATTAAGACCGACAAGTTGGTACTGCTTTCCGACTATGCTCATCACCCCAAGGAGATTTACCAGAGTGCAAAGAGCCTAAGCGAGTTGTACAAGAACCGTAAGATAACAGCTATCTTCCAGCCTCATCTGTACACCCGTACAAGAGATTTCTACAAGGACTTTGCCGACAGTCTGAGCATGCTCGACGAAGTAATCCTCTGCGACATCTATCCTGCAAGAGAGCAACCTATACCAGGAGTCACCTCCAAACTCATCTACGACAACCTCAAACCAGGCGTAGAGAAGAGTATGATTCATAAGGAAGATGTTCTCGACCTCGTAAGAAGCAGAGACTTCGACGTGCTCGTCATACTCGGAGCTGGCGACTTGGACAACTATGTCCCTGAAATAGAAAAAATTCTAAAGGAAAAAATATAATGCGCATCAATTGGAAGAAGACTATTATCATCTTGCTCGACCTCATGCTCGGCGTTTACCTGACTTTCGCTATCACCAAGTTTAACAAACCTGATGAAAGCAAGAAAGTCTGCACAAAGGTGAACATCAACATACAAGACGAGATGACGAATGGTTTTCTGAACGCTAAAGAAATAAAGAAAAGGTTAGAAGCGAAGCAACTGTACCCTCTGAAGAAGAAGATGACCGACATCAGTGCCCGCAAAATAGAAGAGACACTGAAGACCAGTCCTTTTGTCAAGACAGCAGAATGCTACAAGACACAAAACGGTCTTGTCGACATCCATCTGACACAGCGAATGCCTATCGTGCGGATAAAGAGCGCCAACAACGAGGACTACTATATTGACGACCACTATCAGGTGATGCCGAATACCAAATATACAAGCGACCTCATTGTAGCGACAGGGCAGATCAACAAATGGTTTGCACAGAACTATATCTCACTATTAAGCAAATCACTGATGGTCAACGAGTTATGGAGAAACCAGATAGAGCAAATCAATGTTCTGCCCGACAGAAGCATAGAACTGGTACCCAGAGTAGGCAACCACATTGTATATATAGGACGCCTGCCTGAATGCAGCTCAAAGAGGAAGAGAGAAGAGGATATCAACAATTTTGTCAATAAGAAAATGGACAGATTGAAGAAATTCTACAAATACGGACTCTCACAGGCAGGATGGAACAAATACTCGTACATCAACATCGAGTTCGACAACCAGATTATCTGCAAAAAGAGGCAGCAATAAACAACACAGCAAATAAAAAATAGATAAATAGATACAACTATGCCAAAGGAATTTATCGTAGCAATTGAACTTGGTTCATCAAAGATGACAGGTATAGCAGGACAGAAGAACCTGGATGGAAGCATCACGGTTCTTGCCACAGTGGAGGAAGACTCGTCTTCTTGCATCAGGAAAGGTGTGATATACAATATCAACCAGACATGTCTTTGCCTGACCAATATCATCAAAAAGTTGAAGGCAATACTGAAGCAAGATATCCGACAGGTTTATGTCGGTGTGGGTGGCCGTTCTATCCGCAGCATCAAGAACGTGATCGTGAAAGACCTGCCTGAGCACACCATCATCACACAGGAAATGATCAACGAGTTGATGGACATCAACCGCAACATGACCTATCCAGACCAAGAAATCCTTGATGCCATCACCCAAGAATACAAGATAGACAGCCAGCACCAGCTGGATCCTGTTGGCATACAGTGTTCTCACCTCGAGGGCATCTTCCTGAATATCCTGTGGCGCAAGACTTTCTACAACAACATCAACACTTGTTTCGAGAATGCCCACATCTCTATTGCCGAGATGTATCTTGCACCTCTGGCATTGGCCGACCATATACTGACAGACTCTGAGAAGAGAGCGGGTTGTATGCTTGTCGACTTAGGTGCCGACACCACTACAGTATCAGTCTACAGCAAGGGAATCTTGCGTCATCTCTCTGTCATCCCACTGGGAGGCAACAATATCACAAAAGACATCACCAGCCTGCAAATCGAGGAACAGGATGCTGAGAAGATGAAACTCAAATATGGCAAGGCTTATACAGAGAACAGCAATATCGACCCGACACTCAATTACCCGATAGACAAAGACCGTGTAGTAGAAAGCAAAAAGTTTATCGAGATTGTGGAAGCACGTGTTGAGGAAATCGTGGAGAATGTATGGTTCCAGGTTCCAGCAGAATATGCCGACAAACTGCTGGGTGGCATCATCCTTACAGGAGGTGGCAGCAATATGCCAGAGATTGGCAGGGCCTTCAAGATGCACACTCATATCGACAAAATTAGAATTGCTAAGTTCATCAATCAGACAGTCAACTCGAAAGATCCAAGATACACCAACCACGACGGAACGATGAACACTGTTCTTGGATTGTTGGCAAAAGGCAATATGAACTGTGCTGGCGACGAAATCAACACCGACCTGTTCAATCAGGATGGTCACACCACTGTCAATGATGTACATAAGACTCCACGAAATCCTAACGATACAGTTGGAACAGGCGTAGTTCTCACTGCTGCCGAAAAGCAGAAAGCAGAAGAGGAAGCACGTAAGAAAATAGAAGAAGAGGAAGAGGCTGCAAGAAAAGCTGCCGAAGAGGAGGCTGAGCGAATCAAGAAAGAGAAGAAAGAGAAGAGCATCTTCCACAGAGGCTTCCGATTCTTGAAGAAATTCGTCGAAGACAGTATTTCTGAGGAAGAATAGTTACACCTCTTTAATATATATACAAACAACAAATTTAATATAGATATTCATCATGCAAGATAACACTCCACATATTCTGGATTTTGGAGAACCAGAGAAAGAGAACAGCATCATCAAGGTAATTGGTGTAGGCGGTGGCGGCGGTAATGCAGTCAATCACATGTACAAAGAGGGCATCCATGATGTGAGTTTCGTACTCTGCAACACCGACAATCAGGCTCTCAACGACTCTCCTGTGCCCGTACATCTCCAATTAGGCAAGGAAGGACTTGGTGCCGGCAACAAACCAGAAAAAGCACGCGAGGCAGCCGAAGAAACATTGGACGACATCAAGAACATGCTGAATGATGGTACCAAGATGACCTTCATCACAGCTGGTATGGGTGGCGGCACCGGTACTGGTGCTGCTCCTGTCATAGCAAGAGTTAGCAAGGAATTAGGCATTCTTACCGTAGGTATCGTTACAATCCCCTTCCGTTTCGAGGGAACTAAGAAGATAGACCAAGCTCTGGATGGTGTTGAGGAAATGTCAAAGCACGTCGATGCTCTGCTCGTTATCAACAATGAGCGCCTGCGTCAGATTTATCCAGAACTGGCTGTGCTCGATGCTTTCGGAAAAGCAGACGACACACTGAGCATTGCAGCCAAGAGTATCGCCGAAATCATTACCGTACACGGACTCATCAACCTCGACTTCAACGATGTGAAGACAGTATTGAAAGATGGTGGCGTGGCAATCATGAGTACAGGTTATGGCGAGGGAGAAGGCAGAGTAAAGAAAGCCATCGAGGATGCGCTCAACTCTCCATTGCTCAACGACAACGATGTGTTCAACTCCAAGAAGATTCTTCTCAGCATTGCCTTCTCAAGTGAGAGAAAAGACAACACAGGTCTCACCATGGACGAGATGAATGACGTCAACGACTTCATGGGCAACTTTGGCGACGACTTCGAACTGAAATGGGGATTGGCTATCGACCCCGAGCTGGGCAACAAGGTAAAGGTGACTGTTCTTGCAACAGGATTCGGCATAGAGGATGTAGACGGTATGAACGTACATCTCAGAAAACATACAGAGGAAGAGACACGCAGAATCGCCGAACAGGAAGAGAAAAGAGCTGAGCGAGAAGACCGCAGAAAACATTACTATGGTTCTGACGGCAATACACCTCAGTACAAGCGTCATCCACATATCTTCCTCTTCCGTCCAGAAGACCTGGACAACGAGGACGTCATCATGCAAGTGGAAGATACTCCAACCTACAAGCGTACACGTCAGATGCTTGAAGACATTCGCCACATCGCCTCCGGTCAGCAAGAAACCACTAAGAAAGAAGAGGGCGACGAACCAGTAAAGGGCGTCATCAGTTTCGCTTAAACAAACAGTTCCTTCAATATAGGGAGAGTTTTCAATTCGGGAAAATCGGGCATGTGCAACCGATAATAACTTATAATCACCTCTACACATCTGTTACGCTCCTGCCGTGACATTGTGTAGAGGTGCATTGTTTGAAAGCGAAGCCTCATCAAATCGCGCATCCGCAAAGAATCATCTTTCGACAAGAACATCGAATGCACAGATGCTGGGGCAACAAACATTCCCTCACTCAGGTCAAAGCAACCATCTTGTGACGCATCATCCACATTGGGCGCAATTCCCAAGAACAAGGTAAGACGAATCATGAAAACGATATGGAAGTTGGCAAACCCTTCACGCGCCAAGTCCAACCATTGCAGACTGCTCACTACAAAACTGAACAAGGAAACGTTCTCCTGCTCGTGGCGTGTAGTATAATACAAGAACTCAGAAAGGAACATCGCCATAGACATTTTATAGGGCGAAACCGGAATATCAGTAAAAGGAACAGCAATGAAAACATCCTTGAGCCGTTGCAGACTGGCCTTAGGACGATAATCAAACTCTAAGGACAAAACAGAAAGAGGTTGAAAATACTGACGCTTCACCTTAGCCTTCGCCGATTTGGGCAGACGAATCATAAAAGACAAACGCCCCAATGCCTCGGTAAGAAAATCAACAACAAGTTGATTGTCACCGAATTTAACCACATGTAGCACAACAGCTTTCGTTTTTATAACCATTTACTCGCCTTTTTTACCAAAACTATGGCAAAAATACGAAAAAATATGCATTTGAAGAAAAATTCCACATAAAAAATTTGTGAGAACAAAAAAAATGTAGTAACTTTGCACCCGCAAACAACAAATGGTCCCTTCGTCTATCGGTTAGGACGAGAGATTTTCATTCTCTAAAGAGCAGTTCGACTCTGCTAGGGACTACAAGTAGAATATATAATAATAAAAAAAGATGGCAAATCATAAATCATCAATCAAGAGAATCCGTCAGGACAAAAAGAAGTCTCTGCACAATAAGTATTATGCAAAGACCATGCGTAACGCTGTACGCAAGTTGCGCAACATGACAGATAAGGAAGAGGCTACAAAGCTGTATCCTACTGTTCAGAAGCTTTTAGACAAGTTGGCTAAGATCAACATCATCCACAGCAACAAGGCTGCTAACTTGAAGTCTGGTCTTGCTCAGCATATCGCTAAGTTGGGCTAATCTCAAATTAGGAGATAAACATACATAAGGCTGCATTCCGAAAGGATTGCAGCCTTAATTTGTTTACCAAACATCCAGGAACTCACCCACAAAGGGAGCATAAACGACCCTTTTGAATATAAAAGGGAAAAATAAAAAAATAAGCATCGCTTTTTTGTGGTTTTTTAGCAACATTCTATCCCTTTTCTCGCTTTTTTTTATTATCTTTGCACGGAAATAATACTAAACAAAGAAATGGCAGAAAATCAAAACAACGCAAATAATTATTCAGCGAGCAACATCCAAGTTCTCGAAGGACTGGAGGCTGTTCGCAAACGTCCTGCGATGTACATCGGTGACATCTCCGAGAAAGGTCTGCATCACTTGGTAAATGAGACTGTAGACAACTCTATCGACGAGGCCATGGCAGGTTACTGTACAGACATAGAGGTAACTATCAACGAAGACAACTCTATCACTGTAGAAGACAACGGACGTGGTATTCCTGTAGACGAGCATGAAAAATTGCACAAGTCTGCTCTCGAAGTAGTAATGACAGTGCTCCATGCCGGAGGTAAGTTCGACAAAGGTTCCTACAAAGTTTCCGGAGGTTTGCACGGTGTGGGTGTTAGTTGCGTTAATGCTCTGTCAACACACATGATGTCTCAGGTGTTCCGTGGAGGCAAGATCTACCAGCAGGAATACGAAAAGGGAAAGCCTCTCTATCCTGTAAAGGTGATTGGCGATACCGACAAGCGCGGTACACGCCAGCAGTTCTGGCCAGACCCAACCATCTTCACCACTACATTATACAAATGGGATATTATTGCAAGCCGCATGCGTGAATTGGCATTCCTTAATGCCGGTATCAAGATAACGCTGACAGACCTTCGTCCCGACGAAGAGGGAAAAACAAAACAGATGGTGTTCCATGCCAAGGACGGTTTGAAGGAATTCGTTCGCTATGTAGACCGTCACCGCACTCATCTCTTCGACGATGTCATCTATCTGAAGACAGAAAAGCAGGGCATTCCTATCGAAATTGCCATCATGTATAATACTGATTACAGCGAGAATATTCACTCGTATGTAAACAATATCAACACCATCGAGGGTGGAACCCACCTCACGGGTTTCCGCATGGCGCTCACCCGCACACTGAAAGCATACGCAGAAGGAGAGCCAACCATAGCCAAGCAGATTGAGAAAGCCAAGGTCGAGATTGCACCCGAAGATTTCCGCGAGGGTCTTACAGCTGTCATCTCTATCAAGGTCGCTGAGCCGCAGTTTGAAGGTCAGACCAAGACCAAGCTTGGAAACAGCGAGGTGCAGGGTGCCGTACAACAGGCTGTCAATGAAGCTTTGACCGACTATTTAGAGGAACATCCAGACGAGGCAAAGAAGATTTGTGAAAAAGTGGTCTTGGCCGCTACAGCACGTATTGCAGCACGCAAGGCACGCGAGAGTGTACAGCGCAAGAACTTTATGACAGGTGGAGGTCTGCCAGGCAAGTTGGCCGACTGCTCTATCAAGGATCCTAAGGAGTGCGAGATTTTCCTTGTCGAGGGTGACTCGGCTGGTGGTTCTGCCAAGCAGGGACGCGACCGCTTCCATCAGGCTATTCTTCCTTTGCGCGGTAAGATTCTTAACGTAGAGAAGGTGCAATGGCATAAGGTGTTCGAAGCGGAGTCAGTAATGAACATCATCCAGAGCATCGGAGTCCGCTTCGGAGTAGACGGAGAAGACAGCAAGGAGGCCAACACAGACAAGTTGAGATACGACAAGATTATTATCATGACGGATGCCGATGTCGATGGTTCACACATCGACACCCTGATTATGACATTGTTCTATCGCTTCATGCCAAAGGTTATCGAGGAGGGACACCTCTATATCGCCACTCCACCACTGTACAAATGTTCTTTCAAGAACAAGGTGAGCGAATACTGCTATACAGAACAGCAGCGCCAGGCCTTTATCGACAAGTATGGCGAAGGCGTGGAAGATAAGAACATCCACACTCAGCGATACAAAGGTTTGGGTGAGATGAACCCCGAGCAGCTCTGGGAAACCACCATGGACCCAAAGACACGACTCCTCAAACAAGTCACCATCGAGAATGCAGCTCATGCTGATGAGATCTTCTCTATGCTGATGGGAGACGATGTAGAGCCACGCCGTGAGTTTATCGAGCAGAACGCAACCTACGCTAATATTGACGCTTAATTAAACCATTTATACCAGGGCGGACTTCTTATCAAGAATGTCCGCCCTTTTAGTACTTAAATCCCAAAACCATGAGAAAGTTTGTTTTCTCAGCGCTACTCTTAGCCAACAGTTTACCAGGACTTGCACAGGACAAGTTGCCATTCAACTTATGGTACACCAAGCCTGCAACAGTCTTCGAAGAGTCCTTGCCTATAGGCAACGGCAAGTTGGGAGCCCTCATATATGGAGGCGCCAACAACGATTCTATTTACCTCAACGACATCACCCTGTGGACGGGGGAACCTGTTGACAGGCAGGAAGGAGGCGAAGCCTACAAGTGGATTCCTAAGATAAGGGAAGCACTCTTCAGAGAAGATTACAAGGCTGCCGACTCACTTCAGCTGCATGTGCAAGGGCACAATTCGGAGTATTATCAGCCTCTTGCCATCATCAACATCAAGGACCAGAACCCAGGACAAGCCACCCGGTACTACCGTCAGCTCAGTCTCGACAGCGCCATAGCCACACTTCGCTATAGACGTGAAGGGGTTAACTACACCAGAGAGTACTTCGCATCACATCCAGATAAAGTGATAGCCATCAGGCTCACCGCATCACAGAAACAAGCCATCAACTGCGACATCTCGCTTACCTCGCTTATCCCTCATCAGGTAAAAGCTTCAAGCAACCAGCTCACACTTACTGGTCATGCCATGGGAGAGCCAGAGAACAGCACGCATTTCTGCTCCATACTGAGCATACGAAACACAGATGGAAGTATCACGCCTACCGACTCTACCCTGCACCTACAGGGCGTGAGCGAGGCCATCATATACTTCGTAAACGAGACCAGCTATAATGGTTTCGACAAGCATCCCGTGACCGAAGGAGCGCCATATATAGAAAAGGTGGCAGATGACGCCTGGCATCTGGTCAACTATACTTATCCCGAACTACGCCAACGTCATGTAAACGACTACAAACAATTTTTCGACCGCACCCGTTTCATACTGAAAGGAGCCCGATACGACACTCAGCGCAACACGGAGCAACAACTCCTCGACTATACAAAAAAGCAGGAACAAAACCCATATCTCGAGATGCTCTATTTCCAGTTTGGCAGATACCTGCTCATCAGTTGCTCACGTACTCCGGGTGTTCCTGCCAACCTGCAAGGCCTATGGGCACCAGCCCGTCTGTCGCCATGGCGAGGCAACTATACCACCAACATCAATCTGGAAGAGAACTACTGGCCTGCAGAAGTAGCCAACCTCTCAGAACTCACCATGCCTGTAGAAGGACTGGTAAAGGCCCTTGCCGTAACAGGAAAGTACACCGCCAAGCATTTTTATGGTATAGAGGAAGGCTGGTGTGCCGGACATAATACCGACGCATGGGCCATGAGTAATCCTGTAGGCACCAAAAAGGGAAGCCCCAAGTGGAGCAACTGGAACATGGGTGGAGCCTGGCTCGTACAGACTCTTTGGGATCACTATGACTACACACGCGATCTCGACTTCCTGCGCCAGACAGCTTACCCACTGATGAAAGGTGCTTCCGACTTCATGCTGAAGTGGCTTATCGACAACCCTAAGAAGCCGGGGGAACTCATCACAGCCCCTTCCACCTCACCCGAGGCACAATATATAACAGACAAAGGCTACAAGGGAAGCACCCTATATGGAGGGACTGCCGATCTTGCCATCATTCACGAGCTCTTCAGGAATACCATCAAGGGAGCGAAGGCACTCAATACCGACCTTGCATATCAGGCTACTCTGCAAGATGCCATCAATCGTTTGCATCCTTATCAGATAGGCAAGAGGGGTAATCTGCAAGAATGGTACTACGACTGGGACGACCGGGATTGGCAACATCGCCATCAGTCTCATCTCTTAGGTCTGTATCCTTTCAACCATATCACATTAGTCAAGACTCCTGAAATTGCTGCAGCCGCATCCAAATCGTTGGAGATCAAGGGCGACAACTCTACTGGTTGGAGTACAGGATGGCGCATCTGTCTGTGGGCTCGTCTGCACAGAGCCGACAAGTCGTACGCCATTCTGCGCAAACTGCTCAACTATGTCAGTCCCAACACGTTAAAGAACCATTCTTCCGGAGGCACTTATCCCAACCTCTTTGATGCTCACCCACCCTTCCAGATTGATGGAAACTTTGGTGGAACTGCTGGTATCTGTGAGATGCTGATGCAGTGTGATGGCGACACAATGGAACTGCTGCCATCACTCCCTGAAGCATGGAATACTGGCGAGATAAACGGTATCAAGGCGCGTGGCAACTACAAGATCGACCTCAGTTGGAAGAATCGGAAGGTTGCCAAAGCCAAGATTACCAGCCATCAGGCTGGCGTGCTCACCGTTTGCTACAACGGCAAGCAGAAAAAACTGCATTTCAAGGCTGGTGAGACCAAAACGGTCAAATAAAAGGCTGCGACCAAGTGACGATAATAATAACTTTCAAATAAATGATACGCAAAATCATTTGTATCATATTCTCCATCATCTGGGTACTGGACTCGCATAGTCAAGAGTTCGGTACCCACTGGATTTCTTATCCCTTTCCCGACGACAGCACCGAGGTGATGTTCCGCCATACTTATATCACCAAGCACCGTCCCCAACAGGCATATATCACCTTTGCCAGTATGGGCAGCTGCAAGGTATATATCAACGAGAGAAATGTATCGAGAGAAGTCTACTACAGAAACACAACTCCACAGGGAATCCTTCTGCATACCTACGATGTGACTCGTTATCTGCGACCAGACTCCAATACCATAGCCGTATGGTATGCGCCATGCCCTCAGGCTACAGCATATTCACAGAATGCTGCCAGCAAACAACTAACTTTGGATTATTATGGAACAAGCCATAACGGCTCGGCGTTCTATCAACAAGCCGACGAATCCTGGAGCTGCAGCCTGTCTGAAGGCAACCGGATAACGCAAGACAGCATAGGAAACACCATAGAGGTTTTCGACAACAGACAATATGACAACAACTGGAAAGCCTCCGACTTCTTCTTCCAAGAATCCGAAAAGCCCGTGCACAGACTTTTGAAAGAGACCAAGGGCATCTACACCACACTACCCACTTACCCTGCCTATGTCAACAGGCTAAGACATGTATTGTCGCCTATTGCCGAATACGAAGATTCTTTAGGCCTCCACTACGACTTCGGCCGTTTCTTTCAAGGCTCCGTACGCATCACACTGCGCGAGGCCAAGAAGGGAGAAAGACTTGAGATAAACGGACTGGTATATATCTGCAGTGGCGAAATGGACGAACAAGCCTTCCGCCGTCTCAGCACGAGCCGGCAAAAATCCATCACCATTAAGGGCGACCGCCATTTCCGCAAGAGTCAGATACAGAAAATAGAAGGATTGGAAATCTACTAATAGCCCAACTCACGGGCTACAGCACACAGTTCGTCATACCACTCTTGTCCAAATCGTTTGACAAGAGGGCCTTCGAGGAACTTATATACGGGCAGGTTCAACTCCTCGCCCTTCTTCACGGCTGCCTTACAGATCTTCCATTGGTTATAGTTCAAACCATACACCCCGTTGCCAAAGTGTTTGGCACGAATGGGATACAAGGCACATGAGATGGGTTTCATGAACTTAGACTTTCCCTCACGATAGGCACGCTCCAAGGCACAAAGACAGCAGTTCTGTATGGTGTGCCCGTCGTTCATGTCTTTCAGGTCCTGATAGCAGGTAAATACGCAGTCCTTGCCATTGACGATGCTCGTCACCAAGTCGCCTTCTATATCCGTATACGCCACACCCTGCTTATCTATGACAGCCTGTGCCGAAGCCGACAGGTCTTCCCAAACGACATCGAGCATATTCTCTATCTCCATAATCTCGTCGAGACTTACAGGAGCACCGGCATCGCCTTCGATACAGCACTCTCCCTTGCAGGCATCAAGGTCGCAACAGAATTTTTCAGTAATAATATTGGGTGATACCAGCACATCACCCACCTGAAGAATACGCAGTTCGTCTTTGTTCATAAATGTTTCCTGTATATATAAAAATGTATAACCTCTTTTCTGCTGCCTCTACCATTGTATCGGTTCTATCCCATTCTGTATGAGATATTCGTTACAGCGTGAGAAATGATGATTGCCAAACCATCCGCCGCGGTTGGCAGATAATGGCGAAGGATGCACGCTCTGCAATATCAGATGGCGCGAAGAGTCGATGAGTGAAGCCTTGCTGCGGGCATAGCCTCCCCAAAGAATAAATACCAGATGCTCCTTGTCCCTGCTGAGAGCCTTGATAGCAGCATCCGTAAACTGTTCCCATCCCTTGCGCTGATGGCTCGCAGCCTGATGGGCTCTAACTGTCAGGGTGGCATTGAGCAATAACACTCCCTGTTTGGCCCAGCGGGTCAGATCACCTGTAGCTGGCATCGGAATACCAAGATCCATCTGTATTTCCTTAAAGATATTCATCAACGATGGCGGAAAAGTGACTCCTTCGGGTACAGAGAAACTCAGTCCCATAGCCTGTCCTGGCTCATGGTAAGGATCCTGACCGATAATCACCACCTTTACATCATCAAAAGGGCAAAGATTGAAGGCATTGAATATCAGGCGTCCGGGAGGATAACAAGGCGTATGCAGATATTCCTCTCGTACAAAGTTGCTGAGATCGACAAAATACTGCTTCTCGAACTCGTCACCTATGTGCTGTCTCCAGCTGTCTTCTATCTTTACGTTCATGCTTCATATAAATTTAAAAGTATCTTAAGATACTTGCGCAAGTATCTTATATTACTTGGTCAAGTATCTTAGGATACTTTTTATAGGTATATAAAATCGTATTTTACTTATTGTCAGAAATCAAGTTCTCACCTGTCATGTCAGCAGGCTGCTCCAAGCCCATGATATGGAGGATAGAAGGAGCCACGTCGGCCAGACGACCATCCTTAACAGTAGCTGAGTTGTTGTCTGTTACATAGATGAATGGCACTGGGTTCAGCGAGTGGGCGGTGTTTGGAGTACCGTCAGCATTGATGGCATGATCAGCATTTCCATGGTCAGCGATGATGATAGCCTCATAATCGTTGGCCTTAGCTGCCTCGATAACATCCTTTACGCAGTTGTCTACTGCATGAACAGCCTTGGCAATAGCATTGTAGATACCGGTGTGGCCTACCATATCACCATTGGCGAAGTTGACAACGATGAAGTCATACTCCTGTGTATTGATGGCACCCACCAACTTGTCCTTCACCTCGTAAGCGCTCATCTCTGGCTTCAAGTCGTAGGTAGCAACCTTTGGAGAAGGCACGAGGATACGGTCCTCACCCTCATAAGGTGTCTCACGGCCACCATTGAAGAAGAATGTCACGTGTGCATACTTCTCTGTCTCAGCTGTATGGAGCTGCTTCTTGCCCTGCTTGCTCAAGTACTCACCAAGAGTATCCATCACATTTTCCTTAGGGAAGAGGATGTGTACACCCTTGAAGCTTGCATCGTATGGGGTCATGCAGTAGTACTGCAGGTCCTTGATGGTGTGCATGCCTTCCTCTGGCATATCCTGCTGAGTCAACACCTGGGTCAGCTCCTTTGCACGGTCGTTACGGTAGTTGATGAAGATAATGACATCACCTTCCTGTATGGTGCCGTCAACGGTAGAGTTGCAGATTGGCTTGATGAACTCGTCGGTCACGTCCTCATCGTAGCTTTCCTGCATAGCCTTTACCATGTCGTCTGCCTGCTTGCCCTTGCCCTCTACGAGCAGGTCGTAAGCCTCTTTCACACGGTTCCAGCGTTTGTCACGGTCCATAGCATAGAAACGACCTACGATGCTTGCGATATGAGCATCGTTCTTATCGCAACAAGCCTGAACCTGCTCGATGAAGCCCTTACCGCTCTTTGGGTCGGTATCACGGCCGTCCATGAAACAGTGAACGTATGTATTCTTCAAACCATATTCCTTAGAAATCTCAATCAACTTGTAGAGGTGGTCGAGAGAAGAGTGCACGCCGCCAGTAGAGGTAAGACCCATCAGGTGGAGCTTCTTGCCTGTCTTCTGAGCATAGCTGTAAGCGTTGATGATTTCCTGATTCTTCAGAATATCACCGCTTTCGCAAGCCTTGTTGATCTTAACGAGGTCCTGATATACCACACGACCTGCGCCGATATTGAGGTGACCTACCTCTGAGTTACCCATCTGTCCTTCAGGCAAGCCTACGTTTTCACCGCAAGCCTGGAGCTGAGAGTGTGCTGAAACTGCTGTCAAATAATCCAGGTAAGGAGTTGGCGTATTATAGATTACGTCACCCTTGCCATGCTGTCCGATTCCCCATCCATCGAGAATCATCAAAAGAGCTTTTTTTGCCATAATTACATTAAAGATATAAAAATTCGAATTCTGCGTGCAAAGTTAAGCAATTTCACCGAAACGGCAAAGCAAGGCTCATGAAAAATAATAAAAAAAGACTTGTTGCGTTATATCTTCAGAACAATGTCTTTTTATCAATGAAGAATAGAATCGTACAATTAGACTTTCTGAAGTGTGTGTTCATCCTGCACGTCATCATGATACACTTGGTTTATTTGGGACAGACCTACCCCTGGCTCAAGGAGTTCTTTCTGCTCTATACTACGCCTGTCTTCTTTGTCATCTCGGGTTTCCTGGCTCATGTCGACAAGCCGTTTACCGAATTCTGCCAAAAGGTGAAATGGTGGCTTGTGCCCTACATCGTCATGGAGGGCCTCTACATCATCCTGGCTTCGATACTGCCCATCAATGAGCATATCGACAGGCTCGACATACTCGTCTTTCTGCGCAAACTCGCCATGGAGCCACTGGGGCCATACTGGTACATCCACAATCTCATCATCAGCTATGTGGCCTATTATGCCGTTTCATGGCTTTACCGCAACAAGATCAAGATAGGAGCCTTGCTGCTCACGGTTGCCTTCATCGGCATTTTTGTGGTTTGGTTGGGCATCATCTCCTGGCATTGCTGCATCTTCTTCACCATTGGTGTGGGCATCAAGCTCCTTCGCGTACCGTTCCTGAGTGTCTTCCGTCCGTCATTGTTTGCCATCATCGTCACCATCGTGGGCATTACTTCCTGGCAGAGTTCTTATCCTGTCCTGGTCCGCAGCCTGTGGCTCACCTACGTGATGACAGTATTCTGGCTGACGGTATATAGATTCATGCCCCAGCTCTTCAGGAAAGGAGCATTCGTCATCGGAAAGAACACCCTCCCCATTCTGTTGTTCTCGCCGGCTTTCACCATCATCACAAAGCTCTTTGTGCCTTTGTTCACTTTCGACCCAACGGTCATCCTCTTCACAATAACAGCTGTGGCCTTCACCGTCTGCGGTTGTTTGCTGACGGCAAAGGCCATGGATTATCTCAGGATTTCTCCTTATTTCTGCGGAAAGGATCATTTCTTCTGTCGCAAGTAGCTCTCATGAACATGCACAGGACAGGCGAACACATCTAAATAATCATTCGAAAGCTTACTACTTTATACGACAGCACCACTCGTCTCACTTTATCCTGTCCATACTTCTGTTGACAGTAATCCGTCAAGTCACAAGTAAAAGTTCCATACTTCACAAGGATGCGCAAAGCGATAAGACTCTTGTTTTCGGCTTGTTGCTTTTTTGAAAAGGATTACGCAAAAAACCCTTCACCCTTCATCTATCCCTTGGAATCCCCTGTGTTTATCGGGGTTTCAGGGTTGATAGGCACAAATCCACCCTTCATCACCCTTCATTCTCATAGGGTAAGTGGCTCCGCGTTTATACCTTGCATCATTCAATACGGAGCTGTCATAAAGAGAGAAAACTGTCATTGCTTGGAATTAAAGAAGGCTTATCGGAATGAGATTTGGGCCTCAAAGCAAGCATCATAGAAGACTTAACTGGGGCATAATAGACGACCCGGACCGGTCATAATAGACGACCCGGACTATTCATAATAGAAGCCTGAACCAAGCTCCTAACTGTCTGACAAAATCTGAAAATGGCAAAATGTAAGCGGCTCCGCGTTTATACCATGACGAAGGGAGATGAAGGGTGATGAAGGGTTAAAATTTACTTTTCAGTCTCAACCCCCCTGTGTTTATCGGCATTCCACGCGAATAGATGAAGGGTGAAGGGTTTTTACGTAATCCTTTTTATAAATACTGCTGCAGGGAAAATGCCTACTTATGGCACAAATGTGCCCTGCCTGAGGGCACATTTGTGCTCTCTAAGGAGAAAATATACAGAACCGACCTCTACCGATCAAGGCTTCCGATATGGGTATAAACACAAGAAAAAGTATTTCTACAACACTTTATTTCCCATCTCCTTCGGTTCTATACACATTATATAATAGATAGGCAGATAAGTGATGCAATTCTTCTGTTCCACCTGCTGAGCATTCGAGAGAACGAAAGTGTCCCGGATGTTGTATTCCTTGATTTGCAAGAACTTATCCAAAGCACTGTGTACCTGATAATCCTTACCCGACTTGATTTCGAGCGGAAGGACTGACAGATGCTCCATGTCGTCTATCAGATAATCCACCTCTCCAGTTTTCTTGTTGTCGTAATAATAAAGGTTGAAACCATGCGCCTTCAGTTCCTGCGCCACCACAGTCTCATAAACGGAACCAAGATTGATGCTTGCCACATCATCCATCACCACCTTGATGTTGGTGCCGAAGAAAATACTGGTCAAAATACCCACATCGTTCATATAAAGTTTGAGCAAATTTTTACCACTATTCTCTATCAAGGGGAAACTTGGCTTGCTGATAGCCTTCACTTCCAACGCAATGCCCGAAGAAATCAGATAGTCGAACTCCTCGACATAATCACCCATTCGCTTTCCCTTCTTGTCCTCAATATCCTTCACCACTACTCGCTTCTTCTTGTTTTCCAAGTTAGAAGGAATCATACTGTAGATGCGCTGAATCTTCAGGCGATTGTGCATTTCCTCATAACGGGCCGCATCCACACCATAGAGGTGATGAATTTCATTCTGTATGGTACGAATGACTGTGATATTCTTAGTAGCCAAGAATTCGTTGACGGCATCAGGCAAGCCTCCTACCAAGAGATACTTCTTGAACAAATCGAGCAGTTTGTTATGGATAGCTTCCGGCATCGACTCCCTTGAAGCAAACTTCTTGCGAATCGTATCAAGCACCAGTTGTCCTACACCATTGGCTATCAAAAACTCCTCGAAGTCCAATGGATACATGTGCCGGATGATGATACTGCCCAAAGGAACAGAGGAAGTTGTCTTGAGTGTAACACCCAGTAACGAACCGCTGGCTATATAAGTAAACTTGTTATCTTCGCGCAGGAACTTGAGTAAAGTAAGCAGATGGTCGTAGGCCTGAATCTCATCAATAAACACCAAAGTGTTATTCTTTTCCTTCATCCTATCACCTGCCACCGTACTCAAAGCCAAATAGAAATCATCCACCGTCTTAGCATCGGCAAAAGTCCTGTCTCCAAGCTTGTCTGTCTCCATATTTATCTCAATGTAGTTGGGAAAAAGCTTCTTTCCGACTTCACGAATGATAAAGGACTTACCTATTTGGCGTGCACCATCTATAATCAAAATCTTGTCAGACCCTGATTGTAAGTGACTTATAATATATTTTTCAATCTTTCTATAGAGCATATTTACACTTTTCCTATGATTTTACAGGCGCAAATATACACTTTTCCTACGAAACAACCAAGCAAAAACTACACTTTTCCTATAAATAACAATAAGAAAAACTACACTTTTCCTAAAAACAACCGGAAAAGCTGTTCTTTTCTATAGAAACTGAGAGCTATCAACTGTCAAGACAATCATGCAGGAGGGCTGAAAGAAGAGGAGAACAAAGTCTGCGAAAGGCTTTATTAGTATCTGCCCATCGTTATGGGCATTTTTGCCCATCGTATTGAACAACTCTGCCCAACGTTATGGGCAAAGTTGCCCAATGCGATGGGCAGAGTACATAGTTGTACGTGATGAAGTATTACTTCTTACACGAGAAGAGATACTTACACGATTAAAGTTTCTTCTGCTTCAGATAATTCAAATGAACATTAGGAGCACAGGCACTGCTTGTCTTCTCGGTGTATTCAGCCACTTTTAATGTAGCAGTTCCCTTGATGCTCTCCACATCGGTTCCCACCTGGAACAGATAATTGCCAGCATCAACCTTCCACTGACTGTTGGCTTCATCAAAGCTTGCCAAGTCGCGCTTCTCGAGAGTCATCTTCAAAGTCTGGCTTTCGCCTGGCTTCAACTCACGGGTCTTGCCAAAGGCTTTAAGTTCCTTGGCTGGCTTCTCGTAAGCACCCTTAGGAGCGGTGACATAAACCTGTGCCACCTGCTTGCCAGCAACCTTGCCAGTATTCTTGACGGTTACACTTACCTCTATGTTCTTGCCGTTAGCCTTGACAGAAGGCTTGCCCATCTCGAAAGTAGTATAACTCAGACCGAAGCCGAAAGGATAAGCCACATCCTTCTTGAAAGTATCGAAGTAGCGATAGCCCACGTAGATGTCTTCTTCATGATTGCTGAAGTCTACGCCAGGGATATTGCCCTTGCCCCAGCCTTCCATATTCTTATAGGTGTACATATCATACTCCTTGGCGAAGTTGGCAGTAGAAGGATGATCAGTCGCTGCAATAGGCCAAGTCATGGTCAGTTTGCCCGATGGATTCACCTTTCCTGTCAGGATGTCGGCCACAGAGTTACCGCCTTCAATACCGGGTTGCCATGCCACGAGGATGGCATCCACACGGTCGCGCCAACTTGCTGTTTCCATAACGGATCCCGAGTTGATGATGACAATCACCTTCTTGCCTTTAGCATGGAAGGCATCAGAAACACGGAAAATCATATCCTGTTCCGTCTTACTGAGGTTGAACTCGCCATTGATCTGACGGTCCATACCCTCACCAGCCTGACGTCCGATGGTGATGATGGCGGCATCAGCCTTAGGCTCCTCATTGGCCACACATCGCTCAGTTATATCAATTTCATCGAGCTTTGGTTGTCCTTGATTCAGGAACCACATCATTGGATTCTTGTCTGCCTTGAGCTTTGCCTTGGCATATTTCACATAGTTCTGATAGATTTCTGTGAGCTGCGGAGTAGTAGCCACGCCGATGTTCTTCAGTCCTGTAACCATATCTACAGAATAGCCTACATTGACAGCTCCACTACCAAGTCCACCCGACATAAAGTCGTAGGAGTTGACACCGAAGAGAGCCACCGTCTTTAAGCCACGGATAGGGAGAGCTGCATTGTTCTTCAAGAGCACCATACCCTCGGTGCTGCTCTGGCGGGTAATGGCGGCATGAGCCTTGAGGTCGGGCTCGCCACTATATTTATACCCCTTGAAACGTGGAGTTTTCACGATGTATTCCAACATACGGCGCACGTTGCGGTCAACGTCATTTACGTCCAATTTTCCCGATTTCACCGCGTTTACTATATCTTTCACCTGTGCAGGATAGCCCGGCATCAGCAGGTCGTTGCCAGCAGCTACCTCCTGTTCTACAGGCAGGTCTTCACGCTTACCAATCCAGTCGGTCTCGACGATTCCCTTATATCCCCAGTCGTTACGCAGGATGTTGGTCAAGAGATCTTTGTTGCCTTGAGCATAGACACCGTTCACCTTATTATATGCCGACATGATAGTCCATGGATTACTCTTGCGCACCATCATCTCAAAGCCCTTGAGATAAAGCTCACGCAAAGCACGCTGACTCAGACGCTCATCCACACGGGTACGGTCACTTTCCTGTGAGTTCACAGCAAAATGCTTGGCACTCACGCCCACACCCTGACTCTGCACACCGAGCACAAAGGCAGTTCCCATAAGACCTGTCACAACAGGGTCTTCTGAGTAATACTCAAAGTTTCTGCCACAAAGCGGATTGCGATGCAGGTTCATGCCTGGTCCTAAAACCACATCACAGCCATACTCCAAGGTCTCATTACCGATGGCTTCGCCCACTTTGCGCACCAAATCGGTGTTCCATGTAGAGGCCAGACAGGTTCCTACGGGGAAACCTGTGGCATAATAGTTACGGCTGTCGCCCTCGCGATGTGCATCTATATGCACTCCTGCCGGACCATCACACTGCACCGTAGCAGGAATTCCCAAACGCGGAATAGCCACTGTCGTTCCTGCAGCACCAGGAACAAACTTCTTCTGGTGACCCAACATGGCTCCGCTTCCTACGAATCCATCGTTGCCACCTCCCACTAAAAGCTGGGCTTTCTCTTCCAAGGTCATTGCCTTGATTACTTCCTCAATGTTGTTGGCATTGAGTTGTGGCGCAGTCTGTGCCGTCATTGTTACCGACAAGGCTCCAACTGCCACTGTAAGAACCATTTTCTTATACTTCATCATTTACGTTATAGAGTTAGTTATTAGCTTATAAACTTTACTACTGCATATCACGCTTGCAAAATTAATAAAATCGAGACGAAAAGCCAACTTTTTTCTATCTTTTATTCCTCAAAAATCCATCTTTTCGTCATGTTTTAACCGATTAAGCATATCTGATTAACATATTGTTCAGTATCATGACACAGCATTCCTATCCCTTTTCATGCAGTTTGATGAAAAGCTGATGTTACGCAGATACCATAAATTTCAAAAAAACACAGCAATCTCATTTATAAATATAGGTATAGGTAGAAAAAGCCTCAAGAACGAATGCTTTCATTAAGACAAAACCATTTCTATCTTTTACAAGTTTCATCAAAAAAGCAGGAAAAATACTTGAAAACCTTGTAGGAATCAGATAATTATCGTATCTTTGCTGAATTATCCAAAAATTGGATACCAGAATTAGGACATTTTAATAATGAAAGGTATGGAGCAGAGAAATTCTTCCATCGAAATCTATCGTTCCCCAGAGGGCAACATAGAGCTGAATGTAAAATTAGAGAATGATACCGTTTGGCTTACACAAAGCCAAATGGCAGAGTTGTTTGGCCGTGACAGAACTGTGATTTCACGACATGTCAATAACTGTTTTAAAGAAGGTGAACTCGACAAATCCTTGGTATGTGCAAAATTTGCACATACCAAGAAATATGGCCGCCACGACGGCTTTGAACAGGTTGTCGAAACGGAATATTATAACCTGGACGTCATTATCTCCGTAGGCTATCGTGTAAAGTCAATCAATGGTACCAGATTCCGTCAATGGGCTAATTCTATCTTGAAACAATACATCATCAAGGGTTATGCCATCAACCAGAAGCGCTTAGACAATTACAATGAACTGAAAGAAGTGGTTCGTTTGATGTCACGTGCGATTACATTGCAAGATCAAATATCCGAGGGCGAATATAACTGATAATCACAGCACAAATTTCTTCTCTATCTGTACATGATTTTCAGAAAGAATGTTTACCTTTGCAGGCAGAATGAAGAAAACGGTCATATTATTTCTATTTTCCCTGTTGCTGACCTTCGTTGTCGGCTGTACTCCATCGCACTATCGTCTTTCGTTCGAAGAAATAGACGATATGGCTGACTATTATCCCGCCCAAGCCAAGGTATTTTTGGAAAGAACAGACAGCAACGACAACAAAGGGTACTACAAACTACTGGCTTGCAAGATAAGATACCAAATCTTAGGCGTATATATATTGCGCCGAGATTCCGACATTGAGGATGCCATACAGATCTTTACCAAAGAAAACAATGAGCCTATGCTTGCGCGTGCATTATATTATAAGGGCGCCATGACTTTCAACACAACTCACGACACAACACAAACGCTGCAAATACTGAAGCAAGCCTGCAGACATAGCTCCATCATGCGTCAAAAGGAGAAGCTCGACCTCTACGACCTAATGTGCCGCATCACTCACGACAACTCCTACACCGTAAAACTCGAGGACGAGGCACGACAAAGCCACAACATATCCCATCGTGCCTGGGCGACACTCTACCGTGCCGTGAACAATCAAGACCGCCAGTTGGCAGAAGAAGCTTTCGACATTGCATACTCCATTTCCGAGAACAAGGACAGTACATTAGGGCCTATGTACAACTATTATTTTCAAAAACTGATAGAACAAGGAAACACTCCCGACTCCGTCATCATGGATTACATCAATCTGGCAGATAACTACGGTGGTATAAATTACAAGACTTCAGTGGACCTGTATCGTTTTCTATGGAGATACGGCAAGACACAAAAAGGAGAGAAATTTCTCAATGCCTATAAACCGGAAATAGACGAATTGTCCAATTACATATACCTGGGTGCATATGAACATCTCATACCGTTTTACTTTGTGTACTTACACCTGGGTGACACAACAACTGCCGACAACATCGTCAAACTAATACATCAGTCAGAACCCGTCATTGAAAGACAAGGCAATGCAAACAAGGAACAAAAGGTGAAGCTAATGTATGAAGGAGGTTACAGTAGCTACCGATATGCGCAAGCGAAGAACTGGATTCTTGTAGCCAGCATCATCGTGCTTGCCATATTGCTGACAATGACATACCTTTCTGTTTCGCGAATACGAAAAGCCCAAAGCACCATTGCCGCTCTACACCATTCGCTACATCAGCTAAAAGACGTAGAGAACGCAACACTTGCAGAACGATGCGAGCAACTGAATCATGACATCACCACACAAGTACGCAAGCTGAAAAGACGCGACAAGGATATAGAATTGTACAAGACACAAATCGGCGAACTGACCGATATAAGTCAGGGACTCGTATACTACTCGCAAGCGGTACAGAACAAGAACATCAGTCAAATCGGCAAACAGGGAATCCTGCAGCTACTTGCCAGCTACAGGATGATAGACGAAAAATACAGCAAACGGCTTGCCTGCTATGATCTGAATCCCTCACATTGTCTATTCTGCATACTCTACCACATCGGAAAGACCGACGAGGAAGTAATGCAGATACTGCAATATTCGATGGCTAATATAAGGGTTAGGAAGTCGCGCATCAAGGCCGACTGCGAGGTAGATTCCTTCGAGGCTGTGATAAGCCGTGAAGTGTAAGTCGATTACAAAAAAGAGAATTGTATGGTTATATATCACGTTTAAGCACCTGATAACCAAGACATACTAACACTCATTGTTGTAATATTCGTTTGCAAGATTGCAAGATTATACTTATTTTTGCAGCTGCAAATTATTACATAAAACAACATTTCGTATGACACAATTCAACTACTGCAAGACGACCTTCTGTCGCCATCTCTTGTTTCTGGTCTTGGCTCTTTCATTCGGTTTCACCGCACAGGCCAAGGACAACTCCATTACTTTGCCACCGACTTCACCCCACTTCGGTCCATCGCAAATAAATGTCATCTTCGACCACTACACTCCTGGATCCAGGGAACGCGTGCGCATAAATTTATACAACGGAGCGTTTAGAGGCGGTCCCTACGACACCAAACTGCGAAAGAACGCCGATGGCACACAGGGCTTCGCCATCACAGAAAATCTGGTGCTGCCTACCCAGGCAGACCTGAAGATAGGCAAGCGAGCAATCCCCATCATCATGGTTCCCGAAGGAAAGCTGACCATCACTCTCGACTCTGCAAATGTGAAGTTTGATGGCGACTATGCCGCCCTCTGCACGGAGTTGCAAACCGTCAAAGACAATCTGGAGACGAGTGGTCGAACATTCTTCGATGACATAAGAGGCATGACACCCCTGCAATACAAGCAGTTCATCGTCGATACTTATCAAGCCAACAAGAAGGCCATCGACAAGGCTGCGGTGAGCAAGGCCTGCAAGACTTATGCCCGTGTGCAACTCGACATCAACTACATAGGCCACCTCTTGGGCTACAAGACATACCTTAGCATGAGCAATATGATAAGCAAAGACAGCACAGCCCAAAAGAACTTAGAAACACCCATCGACTCGGCGTCCTTCTTCAAGGGATTGGCTCAAATGTCCATCCTTCGCTCAGTCAATCAGCGTTACTATCCCTATTACTGCGAACTGGACAATAAGCCTCTCGGCATACACATTATCAATGACGAGCTGAGCGACAACCTCATCAAGGCCAACAAGTACGGCAAAAAACTTACCAGCAGCAATCCCTTCATGCCAGCCCCCAACACACCGCTCAGCGAGGAAGAACTCCAGGCCGCCAAAACCGAGATTACCTGCCAGCCCGTATTACAATTGTTACTGGCCAAGAATGAACAAGTAGCTCAAAAAGCGAAAGCCGATGCCGAAGCCTCGAAGAAGTTGAGGGAAGAAGCTGCCGCCAAGGGCACATTCTCCATCGTCGACATACCCGAGAAGATGGCCGCCGGAAAGATTATCGAAACCCTCATCGCTCCCTACAAGGGCAAGACCATCCTCATCGACTTCTGGAACACATGGTGCATGCCATGCCGTGCTGTCATGAAATCCATCAAGCCTATCAAAGAAGAAATGAAAGACATAGTTTACATATACATTGCCGATGCCACTTCGCCTATCGACAAGTGGAACGAGATGATACCCGACATTCATGGCATTCACACTCGTATCAGCAATCCCCAAAGCACCGAGTTGGGCAAGCAGTACAATTTTGATGCCATTCCTACCTATGTAATTATCGACAAGCAGGGGCACAAAATCTACCAACACACAGGATTCCCAGGTATAGAAGCCTTGAAGGAAGCACTAACCAATGCTAATAAATAAAATATGAGAAAAACATTATTAATAACATACATTCTCGTTCTGGCCCTCACAATGCAGGGCAAGAACGAGCATCCTGTACGTTCGGCACTCGTGAGCCAGGGCGACAGTTGCATGGCAGAGCACGACTCTCAGCACGCCATCGGGTTTTATCAACAACATCTCAACACCCATCCCGGCGACTTGCCTGTGTTACGGAAATTAGCATCCTGCTACCGAATGCGCGGCGACAACAAGAAAGCCATCGCCTGTATGGACAGTATTCCCAAAGACAGCCTCAACCACGAGGACATGAGAATGCTCTTCTTTACTAATCTGAACCTTGGCAACAAATCCGCAATAGATAACTGGGGACTTCGCATCAGGCTAATGTATCCCAACGACAGCGAGGTGTTTACCACACTCCTTTCACACTGGAACAACTCCAACAAACCCGAAAATGTTTCGGCCTTCGCCTTATCGTATGTAGAGAAACAGGATTCCACCAACATCCTCATCAATAAAGAGCTTGCCTACTCGCTGTTTCTGCAATTCAGATACGAACAGGCAATACCCTATTACAAGAAGCTTATAGCCGATGGATTCGACAATTATGAATCAAACTTTGTGTTAGGACTTTGCTACTACAACACAGAGAAATACCAACTGGCACTTACTTATCTGAAAAGAGCTGTAGACCTGAAAGACGACCCACCCATGAACAGCCTATACTTCTTGGGAATGGACTACAAGAAGCTGGCTGACGCCTGCAAGGCTGATCAGGAAGCAAAAAAGGAAGAATATCAGGAGTTAGCCATTCAGTACCTGAAACGTTCTATAGAAGTTGCCTACCCACGAGAACGTGCGCTCTATATCAACCAGCAACTGGCAGAGCTTTACTACGATAAAGGAAAGTTCGGAAATGCGGGACATGCTTTCGCCCAATGCATCGAATACGACGATAGCGACAACCCACTCAACTACTACAATGCCGCACAAATGTATATGGCCGATGGTGACGATCTGAAGGCACGCCTGTACCTTCGAATCTTCCTGCAGAAAGCACCGAAAATGAAAGAGGGAGCTGAGAAAGAGAAACTCATCACCAAAGCAAAGACACAGTTGAAAACAAGATAATTAAAAGACTGAGTCCACTTGAAAAAGTCGAAAATCACATTTTTTGTCTTTGTAACTTATTGATAATCAATAGCTGGTTTTCGTAAAAATGACTTTTTCAAGTGGATTCATAACTGAAGTTTCACAAGTTTTGCCCCACACGCCCAGAAGGGGCAGAAGCTCTTAGCCCAGGGCATCGCCCTGGGTTATTACGGATGATAGCCTATCGCCCTGTAAGGGCAAAAGCTTTAAAACAGGACATTTACTCCGCCTGAATACCGAAATACTCGTTGAGTTCGGCGATAGCGGCACCATCCGTATTCTGCAGATCCTTAATGAGCTTACCTTTCTCTAACAGGAGGATGCGAGAAGAAATATCAGCCACAAAGTTGAGATTATGGCTGGAGATGATGACCGTAGTGCCATGCTCCTTGCATACCTGATGAATCAGTCGGGCAATGTTCATCTGCGAAGAAGGGTCGAGATAGTTGAAAGGCTCGTCGAGCAAGAGAACCTTGGGGTTAATGATCATTGCGCCAATGATACCTATTTTCTGGCGGTTGCCCTGTGAGAAATCACGCAGATACTTCTTGGTTCCCATGATTTCATCGTGCATAAACGTCTCAAAAGGAGCCAGACGTTCCTTCATCGTCTCTTCGTCAATACCATAGACATCACCTATAAACGAGAAATACTCCTCCGGGGTCAGGAAGTCAACCAAGAAGCGTCCGTCAATATAGCTGCCCGTATAGGTTTTCCAGTCTTCCGACTCGTTGACCTTCTTTCCGTCGCTCTCCACAAAACCGTCGTCAGCCTTTATCAGGTCGAGGACAAGACGCAGCAAGGTGGTTTTGCCAGCTCCGTTGTTACCTACCAATCCTACCAACTCGCCCGGGGCAATATCGAGGCTTTCTATATCCAGCACGGTTGTGCCATTATATATTTTCTTGAGATTCTGTATTTTAATCATTTTGCTGTACATTTTAATTCGTTGAACATAAAACTTAATTCTCCATATATTTCTCCATGCGCTCATAGCGTCTGCGATCGTATATAGCAGCCACGCGTGCTATTACCTTGCGATGAATCAACAGGCACACGACAGCCATAGTTACGCTGACGATGCACCACACCTCAGCTCCCCACAGATAATAAACACCTGCCATAAGACCTGAAGGTACCAAGAAGACAATACCATAGAGATTGATCTTCATGTTGGCTCCCTGCATGTTGAACATCGAGTTAGAGAAGATTTCCAACCGTGACGAAAAGAGACAGGTAGGCAGATTGGAAAGGTTGACAAACACAGCCATACCCATGGCGCCCAACAAGGTGAATACCGTTATTTCGGAAGAAAGGAAGACGAAGACCAAACTGATAACCATCATCACACCGCTGATACTCAGATAGAAGTAGAAGCAGTTGCGCAACAGTTGTTCCACCTTGACAGGTTTTGTCATCAATCCCTGAAAGAAGTTGGCCTCTATACCAAAAGTCCACTGCGACAAGACTACTGAAGGCAGCAATACATCTCCCACCACATAAATGATCAAGGAAACTTGATTACCAGTACCTTCGTCGGGCAGGAACACCATCAGCAAGGCATCGAGGAAGAAGATGATCACCATGACAAGCACCATGTTGCGCACACGTTTGGCACGAAGCAGTCCGATGTACTGCAGCTTGTAAAGCGTTGTCTTGCCAAAACTTCTGAAACGGGACGTCTTCTGCTTGTGCTCATTATAAATCTTCAGGTTATAGAGATAGAAAAGCAAGCCGGTGATGATGAGCACAGCCCATACAGCCATACCGATGTTGATCAAGAATCCCGGCATCCAGGCGAAACATACAAGATAGGCAGTAAGGATGGCTCCCATACCTATCCAGCCCAACAGCAAGGGCCAGCGCAGCATCCAGTCGGTAGTTTTATAATAGCAAGTGACATAAATGCCATTGATGAAAGAGAAAGCCTGCATCAGCAGATAGCCCACAATGGCCTGAGGCACGCTGAGCATCCAGAAAAGCATGGGGAGCATGAGCACAGGCATGACGTAATTCCAGAAATTGGCAAGATTGGTGAGCAGCAGGAAACGGTTCCAAACCTTCTCGGGCACAGGTCGCGACTTGAGATAATCGTCCATGGCCGTGCTGTCGTGCTTCATCACCACCTTCAGGATGATATCGGGCACCAGCATTGTCAACACCAAAATGGCACAAAGAGCATCAGGAGTTCCGTCCTCGAAGAGTTCCTCGCCATCGAGGGTAGCTCCAAAGTAGAAGCCCAAGCCCACCATCACATAAACGAAGATGAGATAACCACCCACAACGGCATCCTTCCAGGTGAAGGAGCGACGTTGCTGAAGCCACCATAGTCTAAACAATAATCGTAACATAAATCTGTCTTATTAATGGTTTACGGGTACAAAGATAAGCAAAAAGTGCCAAAAGTCATTTCTTTTTGACAGAAATAACCTAAAAATAACCATCAAAAGATTGTGATAACATCAATGCCCACCCTTGGTACGGTAAGTAACCATGGGTGGGCATTATAGGTATTGCCGAGCGCAGCTTAGCTTATGTGAAAAGCACTATTTAATTATGCTTGATAATAAATAGCATTTTCTGCAACTGTCGGTTTGTAAATACCAGCATCTGCAAACAGGCCTTCAAAACATAAATCTTCATCCAGTTCAGGCCAATGAATACCATATCTACTCAATACGAATGCTTTACGTTGAGCAGGTGTGGCGTTAGCAAGACGACTCCAACGGCTAAAAGGATAGTTTGCCTTCCAGCCATTTTGGGTTTCTGCCCAAATATGGGTATCGTCTACCCAAACGCGATTTATTCTATATTGCTCCATAATATCTTATTTTTGATTAAAATACTCTTTCCATCTATCTATAATAACTGCTTCGTTCTCAGAAATAATAGATTCTATCAAGGCAATATCATGCTTTTTGAACCCATGATTGTAAATCTGGATCAGAGGAGAAACATTATATTTTGCTTCATTTCCATCTTTGATTACATGAACATGAATCGGTTCATGATCATTTGAATAAAACATGAACCTAAATCCAAAAAATATGAATATTGTTGGCATCGTTTCTTTTTTTTGCAAAATTACACTTTTCTTCCGAAAGATGCAAGAATTTATTGGAAAATGTTTAAGAGTGAGGAAGATAAAAAGAAATGCCCACCCTTGGTACAGTAAGTAACCATGGGTGGGCATTAAACGATATTACAACTTCTTTATCTGTTCAAGTGACAGACCTGTTATCTGGCTAATTTGTTCCATGTCCATGCCGCACTTCATCATCTTGCGGGCAATATCGCTTTTTTCTTCTGCTCTTCCTTCTGCTCTTCCTTCTGCTCTTCCTTCTGCTCTTCCTTCTGCTTTTCCTTCAGCATGTCCCTCCATTCTTGCATTTCCCAGCACATCATTCTGAATCATGATGGCAT
>SAMEA3663124__coassemble_51_pt1 | contig 42425 bp, 33 predicted proteins | sample SAMEA3663124__metabat2_high_PE_028 | metagenome-assembled genome bin SAMEA3663124 (sample SAMEA3663124) | pig gut metagenome | biome: pig gut; feature: pig-associated habitat; material: faeces | place: Denmark | collected 2012
CTACATGCAGATTTCGTTGATTATGTTGATCGGTCTGTTGGCAAAGAACGCCATCCTGATTGTGCAGTTTGCCCTTGAGCGTCGTCGTACGGGTATGGCTATTAAGTATTCTGCCATCTTAGGTGCCGGAGCCCGTCTTCGTCCTATCTTGATGACCTCTCTGGCGATGGTCATTGGTCTGCTGCCTCTGATGTTCGCTTCAGGTGTAGGCAAGAATGGTAACCAGACTTTGGGTGCTGCCGCTGTAGGTGGTATGTTGATCGGTACAATCTGTCAGATCTTCGTCGTCCCAGCTCTCTTCGCCGTCTTCGAGTGGTTGCAGGAGAAGCTTACTCCTTTGAAGTTTGAGGACGAGTTCAATGCCGAGGCTGTCTCAGAGTTGGAGCAGTATGCCAGTGCTGCTCATCGCAGAAAAGGTATCGAGAAGAAGTAATAACGTTGTAACTTCAAACGAAACAATGAAAAAGAATTTAAATATTATCATATTGGGTCTCGCAGCGCTCTCATTGAGCAGCTGCAAGACTCTCTACGGAAAGTATGAGCGTCCTGACGTGAAAACTAATGGTATCGTACGCGATTCAGCTTCTATATCCGATACGTTGGCTGTGAAGGATACTGCATCATTTGCCAATATACCTTGGCGCAGCGTTTTCACCGATCCACAGTTGCAGACTCTCATCGAGAAGGGACTTGCCAATAACGCCAATCTCCTCAATGCTGCTTTGAACGTAAAGATGGCTGAGGAGCAGTTGAAGTGTGCCAAGTTGGCTTTCATACCTTCTTTTACATTTACCTCACAGGGAACCATCTCTTCTTGGGACGGTAACAAAGCGACAAAGACTTATACGCTGCCAGTGAATGCGTCATGGAGTGTTGACCTCTTTGGCAATCTTCTTTCACAGAAGCGTGGTGCTCAGATGGCGCTGTTGCAGATAAAGGACTACCAGGTGTCTGTACAGACGAACCTCGTTGCGAATATTGCCAATATGTACTATTCGCTCCTCATGCTCGACAAGCAGCTTGAGATAGTGAACGATATGGAAGGTCTTACCAAGGACACATGGCAAACAATGCAGTTGCTCAAGGATGCCAAGATGGGTTATCGCTCAACATCGGTGCAGGCAGCAGAGTCTAACTATTACTCTGTTCTTGCACAGAAAGCAGACCTGAAGCGGCAGATTCGTGAGACAGAGAACTCGCTCAGCCTTCTTCTTGGCGAGCAGGCTCATGCCATCGCACGGGGCAAACTTGATAATCAGAGTCTTCCTGCCAACTTCTCTACAGGTGTAGGTTTGCAGTTGCTCAACAATCGGGCTGACGTACATGCAGCCGAGATGAACTTGGCGCAGTGCTTCTATGGAGTGGAGACTGCCCGCAGCAAGTTCTATCCTTCTATCACTATTTCTGGTACTGGTGCCTTTACCAACTCTGCTGGAGCTGGTATCGTAAATCCAGGAAAGTGGCTTCTCTCTGCTGTGGGCTCACTTGTTCAGCCTATCTTCCAGAATGGAAGACTCATTGCAGGACTCAAGGTGGCTAAGATGCAGTACGAGCAGGCTTACAACACTTGGCAGGATGCAGTGTTGAAGGCTGGCAGCGAAGTAAGCAATGCCCTTGTGCTCTACAACTCTTCCGACGAGAAGGGAAGAATCGAGGCGCAGCAGATCGAGGTACTCAAGCAAAACGTAGAAGACACCCGTAAGTTGATGGGCGAGGCTGGTGGTTCTTATCTTGAGGTTATCCAGGCACAGTCATCATTGCTCAATGTACAGCTCTCCAAGGTGGCTGACGACTTCTATAAAATGCAGGCTGTGGTCAACTTATACTATGCATTGGGTGGTGGAGCCAAGTAATGTTAAGTGTTAAATGTAAAATGTTAGATTATTATGGCAAGTATAATCAGTCCAAAGGCAGAGGTTTCTCCAAAGGCTAAGATAGGAGACAACTGCAAGATATATCCATTCGCCTATATTGAGGACGATGTGGTTATCGGTGACAACTGTACCATCTATCCATTCGTGAGCATCATGAATGGTACTCGCATGGGTAATAATAATAAGGTATTCCAGGCTGCCGTTATCGCTGCCCTCCCACAGGATTTCAACTTTACTGGTGAAGAGAGTGAAGTAGTGATTGGCGATAACAATACTATCCGTGAGAATGTGGTTATCAACCGAGGTACTCACAAGGGTGGTAAAACAGTGCTTGGCAACAGCAACTTTCTTATGGAAGGTGCCCATATCTCTCACGATACCGTGATAGGCAACAATTGTGTGTTCGGTTATGGAACCAAGATAGCTGGCGACTGTGTGATAGGTAATGGCGTCATCTACTCTACATCTGTAGTAGAAAATGCCAAGACCAGAGTTGGCGACTTGGCGATGATACAGGCAGGAACAACTTTCTCCAAAGATATTCCACCTTATATTATTGCGGGTGGTAAGCCTGTGAAGTATGCGGGTCCTAACAGCATTATCATGGAGGCTGCCGATATAGACGTGAAGGTTCGCAAGCATGTAGCTAATGCTTATCGACTTGTCTTCCACGGTCAGACATCTCTCTTTGATGCCATCAATCAGATCAAGGATCAGGTGCCAGACGGAGAAGAAGTGCGCAATATCATCAAGTTCCTCGAAAGTACAGAGAAAGGTGTCATCACCAAGATGTAAGTTGCGAAAGTTATAATAAACGATTTTTTCTTTATACACAAAGGGAGGGTTGACCCATGGGTTGACTCTCCTTTCTTGTGTTAATGTCTATTAAACTTTCGTTTATTCGCACATTTTTTTGTTACTTTGCACCAAATTTGGAATATTATACCCTTTTGGTAAATGAGAAAGAAACAATATAAGCCCAGCAGTCACCGAGGATTGCAGGTGGTAACTCTATGTATAAGCACCGCCATGGTGCTCGTTTTGCTCGGACTGGTCATATTCTCCGTACTTATGGGAAGAAATCTCTCCTCCTATGTGAAGGAGAACCTTGTCGTGTCCGTGATGCTTGAACAGGATATGACCAATTCTGAGGTCGTTCAGATGTGCAAACAGCTGAAAGCCAAGCCTTATGTCAAGTCAATCAACTATATTTCGAAGGCGAAGGCTCTTAAGGAGGCTACTCACGATCTTGGAGTAAACCCCAGTGAGTTTGCCGGAGTCAATCCTTTCCAGCCTTCTATCGAGTTGACAGCTCAGGCCGACTATGCCAATAATGACTCTCTGAAATGGGTGGCCAAGGAACTGAAAGCCTATCCACGTGTTACAGAGGTGTCTTACCAGCATGACCTGATAGAGCAGGTGAATCAAATGCTGACCAAGATAAGCATCGGATTGCTCATCGTGGCGGCTCTCCTCACGTTTATATCTTTCTCGCTGATCAACAATACCGTAAGGCTCGGCATTTATGCCCGACGTTTCTCGATACACACGATGAAACTTGTTGGAGCCTCATGGGGATTCATCCGACGTCCCTTTGTGAATAGGGCCATACTGATTGGATTGTTGTCGGCATTGATTGCCAACGGCTTTTTGGGAGGCAGTCTTTATGCATGGTATGTGCATGAGCCAGAACTGCTCATGGTGATGGGATGGCAGGAACTTGCCATAACGGGTGGTTCTGTTTTCCTTTTTGGAGTCATCATAACTGCCATCTGTGCCAGCATCTCTGTCAACAAATTCCTCAAGATGAAGGCAGGCGACTTGTATAAGATTTAGAATATCGAACATTACACATTATTAATATATATATAATAAATGGATAAGAAGAATTTAGCATTCGGCAAAGTTAACTTCATCCTCTTGGCTGTGGGGATGGCTATTGTCATCATCGGTTTTCTCTTGATGAGCGGATCTGGCTCAGACGAGCATACTTTCGATACCGATATCTTCAGCACACGCCGTATCGTAGTAGCACCAGTAGTTACTCTGTTTGGGTTTCTTTCTATTATTTATGCTGTCATTCGTAAGCCAAAAGACAATAAGTAATATTTATATCCCGATACATACACATTATTCAATAATAAAAAATAGTATTTATCAATGAATTGGTTTGAAGCCTTGGTGTTAGGTCTTATTCAGGGACTTACAGAATATCTGCCAGTTAGTAGTAGCGGTCATTTGGCTATTGGTGCCTATTTGTTTGGTATTGACGGTGAGGCTAATCTGGGTTTTACTATCTTGGTGCATGTAGCAACAGTCATGAGTACTTTGGTAGTACTTTGGAAAGAGATTGACTGGATTCTGAAAGGACTCTTTAAGTTCCAGATGAACGAGGAGACTAAGTATGCGCTTAATATTGTAGTCTCCATGATTCCTGTTGGCGTCGTTGGAGTCTTCTTCAAGGATGATGTAGAAAAAATCTTCGGTTCTGGACTGCTCATAGTAGGATGCATGTTGCTCGTAACTGCTCTGCTCCTTGCTTTCTCTTATTATGCTAAACCACGTCAGCGTGAGAATATAAGCCTTTGGCATGCGTTTGTCATTGGTCTGGGCCAGGCTTTGGCTGTTTTGCCAGGTCTTTCCCGCTCAGGTACCACCATCGCAACAGGTCTTCTGTTGGGCAATAAGAAGGAGAAGATGGCACAATTCTCTTTCCTCATGGTCATTCCTCCCATACTTGGCGAGGCGTTGCTCGACCTAATCAAAGGACTGAAAGGAGAGGAAACACTTGGAGGTGTTGACACCTTGCCTATGATTATTGGCTTTGTGGCTGCCTTTATTTCAGGCTGTCTCGCCTGCAAATGGATGATCAATATTGTTAAGAAAGGCAAACTTATCTATTTTGGTGTCTATTGTACCATAGCAGGTTTAGCCACCATTCTTTTCTCTCTTCTTTAATAAGTAACGACAAATCTTTTGCCAGACATGAATTTCCAGACAGGAGAAATCATTGCCATCGACAAACCTTATCGTATGTCAAGTTTTGGGGCTTTGGCACATATCAGATACGTACTTTCTAAGTTTTTGCACCATAAGGTGAAGATAGGACATGCAGGTACGCTCGACCCTTTGGCTACAGGCGTGCTCGTGCTTTGCACAGGAAAGAAGACCAAGGAGATAGAACAGCTGCAGACTCATACTAAGGAGTACACAGCGACACTTCAGTTGGGAGCCACGACAGCCAGCTATGATCTTGAACATACGGTCAATCATACTTATCCCACCCGTCATATTACCCGACAGCTCATAGAGGAAACGTTGCCTCAGTTTGTCGGTGACATTCAGCAGGTGCCGCCTACTTATAGTGCTGTCAAGGTCAATGGCGACAGAGCCTATGCCTTGCGCAGGGCGGGAGAGAATGTGACGCTCAAACCAAAGAGCGTTCGTATAGACGAGATAGAACTTACCCATTACGACGACGAGACCAAGCAACTCGGTTTGCGCGTAGTATGTGGTAAGGGAACTTACATACGCTCCTTGGCTCGCGACTTAGGTCGGGCACTTGGAAGCGGAGCCTTTCTTACTGAGTTGAGAAGAACCCGAGTGGGCGACTTTACTGTCGACAACTGTGTGAGTTTCGAAAATTTCAGGGAATGGCTCGAACAACAGGAAATAGAAGACATCCATCAAGTTTGATATTTCCAGAATAGTAATAGAATATAATTAGTAACCATTAGAAAGGAGACAAATATAACATGAAACTGTCACAATTCAACTTTAAGTTGCCTGAGGCACAAGTGGCGCTTTATCCCCACAAGACCAAACGTATCGTCAAGACATCTACCGGAGAGGAACGTACCTTTGAGGTAACCCGTCGTGATGAGGCGCGTATGATGGTTCTACACAAAAAGTCGGAAACCATAGATATGTACCGCAAGGATGCTAACGGAAATCCTATCGAAGGCGAGTTTATTGAGTTCAAGGACATCGTCAACTATTTCGATGAGGGAGATACGTTTGTATTCAACAACACCAAGGTGTTCCCTGCACGACTCTATGGTACCAAGGAGAAGACCGATGCCAAGATTGAGGTGTTCTTGCTCAGAGAGTTGAATGAGGAGATGCGACTCTGGGATGTGCTCGTAGAACCAGCCCGTAAGATTCGTATAGGAAACAAACTCTTCTTTGATGATGTCAACGAGATGGTGGCTGAGGTAATCGACAATACCACCAGCCGTGGACGTACTCTTCGCTTCCTCTATGACGAGGACGGTCAGCACGATGTCTTCAAACGCTCGCTTTTTGCTTTGGGCGAGGCTCCATTGCCACGTTATATTATCGACAATCGCGAGGTACACCATGCCACAGAGGAAGATATGGAAGACTTCCAGTGCGTGTTTGCTGAGAAGGAAGGTGCTGTAACAGCGCCAGCCACAGGGCTTCATTTCTCGCGCGAGCTCATGAAACGTATGGAGATCAGAGGCATCAACTCTGCATTTATTACCTTGCATTGTGGATTGGGCAACTTCCATGAAATCGAGGTGGAAGACCTTACCAAGCACAAGATGGACTCCGAGCAGATGCATATCGGCAAGGAGGCTTGCGAACTGGTCAACGCCACCAAGCGTGCCGGTCATCATGTTTGTGCCATCGGTACAAGTGTGGTCAAGGCTACAGAGACTGCGGTGGGTACAGATGGAATGATGAAGGAGTTTGACGGATGGACCAATAAGTTTATCTTCCCTCCTTATGAGTTCGGACTGGCCGATTGCATGGTGGCCAACTTCTATCATCCAGAATCTACACTGATGATGAGTACTGCTGCATTTGGAGGTTACGACCTTGTATATGAAGCCTATATGAAGGCTTTGAAGAATGGCTATATGTTTGGTTGCTTCGGCGACTCTCTGCTCATTCTCAACGACTAATATCTGTGATAGTTGAGGCAGTAAATGGCTTCGTTTGTTTTAGGCGAAGCATCGTTCAATAACATATTTATGTATACATGCATAGAGTATATCTGAGTCTCGGATCCAATTTAGGCAATCGCAAACGTAACATCCGTGAGGCTCTTGAAAAGATAGGAGAGCTGATTGGCGACGTAGAGCGCCAGTCAGCTCTATACGAAACTAAGCCGTGGGGCTATTCTTCGCCCAACGACTTTATCAATGCATGTGCCTGTGTGCTCACTCCTTTGGCGCCTCGCCAGTTGCTTGAGGCTACTCAGAAGGTGGAGCAAGAGATGGGCCGTAAGCTCAAATCGGTGAATGGTGAATATCAAGACCGCATTATAGATATAGATATTCTACTGTATGATGATCTTCGTATAGACCAGCCCGACCTGAAGATTCCTCATCCCCTGATGGAGAAAAGAGATTTTGTTATGGTTCCTTTAAGGGAAATCATGTCTCTATAATAGAATTACCATAGGAAAAATATTAAAATAGGAAGATATATGGAAGAGACAAGTAAATTGCAAGTGTTGAAATGCCCGGCATGCAATGCTAAGCTAACATACTTCTTTGAATTTGACCAGGTTATAACATGCCCTGTTTGTCATAACCGTATGAATAGCCATGTACTTCAGACGGTTGAAGCGCACATGCCTTTGCGTTATGTGTCGCCTAACATTGATGTAGATGGTTTTAAGCACTTGATGGCGCAAACTTTGGTTGATATCGACTTTGTTCCATGCGATGTTTTCCAGGCCATCGATGCCGAGGAGGTATTCTGTATCTATCTTCCCATGTATCTTTATGAGGGCACCTATCAGGTGGCGTGGAGCGGAATTGGTTCAGATCAACAGCAACTTAATGGGAACGCTAAGGGTAAGTTGGCTTATTTATACTTAGCCAATGATAGAAAAGGTGATCTTCCCAAGGAACTTCGCGATTTTACCACTTGTTTGCCTTACGATGCTGAGGCTTTGAGTTCTTTCGAGGCTGGGCACATCGATGCAACTGATAGTCATGTTCTCACAACCTTGTCTACGATTACTGCCGAGGCGGTGTGGAAGAAGTGGGGAACGAAATTAACGGATAAGCTGGCAAAGAGTACGGTGCATGACCAAATAGGAAACCAAAAGGTTCGCAAGTTGAAGATTTCTCCCACTGTTGAACTGACCAATCTGGGAGAACCTCTCTTTGTACCTTTCTATTTCTCTTATTACACATATAACAATCGTCGCTATTGTTTTATAGCTGACGGTCAGGGCAAGCACCTGTCTTATAATAATCCCATTGACAAGCGCGAGAGTAGTTATGTGAGAAACAAACGTATACTTCTTTTCGTAGTGAAATGGCTTTGGATGTTGGCTGTGTTGGTATGGGTTGCTTACGACTATCGTTTTGCTTTGGGGTATCTGGTAGTTTGGGCTATAGGAAAAATAATCGTTGACAGGGTGATAAAACAGTTGATAAGCCGTCGTCTCAAGATTTCTAAGACGAAACGTCTGGCTGATGCTGAACATTTTTAGGTTCTTATATAATAAACACAAAAAAAAGGTGCGTCACAGACTTATGACACAGCCTCTTTGTTCTTTCAAGCACCTGACTTCGTTATTGCGTTACCAAAAATTCCTGATTTCGTCATGGTTCCGCAGTAAGAAGTATTATAAATTCAACTTTCGCAAATGGAGAAGTTAAAGGATTTAAAGGAGTTAGAGAAGTTAAAGCCATATGCTTTACAGCAAAGTATTCAACCAAAATGTTATTGGCAATCATGATAACATGTACGGTCTCGAGTACCTTTGCGCTGTTTGTAGCGATAGCCTATATTTAAAAAGGTATAGGGGGATAAAAAATCCCATCATTCTCAGCGAGAGTGATGGGATTGAATGTCTTTTTAGCAAATTGCTCAAGATTACTTGCGGAGACCGAGGGCCTTGATGATGGCACGGTAGCGATTGATATCGCGGTCGTACAAGTAGTCGAGCAAAGCGCGACGCTTTCCTACAAGCTGTGTCAATGCACGTGTTGTAGTATAATCTTTACGGTTCTGCTTAACATGTTCCGTCAAATGAGCAATACGGTATGAGAACAATGCTATCTGGCTCTCAGCTGAACCAGTATCAGAGTTAGACTTTCCGTACTTGCTAAAGATCTCTTCTTTTTTTGCTTTGTCTAAATACATAGCTGTGATACTTAAAATTTAATTATTATGAATGAATGTTATGCATCTTTTGGACCTTCCTCACGGTGGTTTCCGTTAAAATGCGGTGCAAAGGTACAACTTTTCAGTGAATTATGCAAATTTTTCGGGAATTTTTTGTAATTTTGCACCCAAATTCATAAAGTATTTAAGGTAAAGGAAATGCAAGACATTAGAAACATTGCAGTTATTGCACACGTTGACCATGGTAAGACTACCTTGGTTGACAAGATGATGCTCGCTGGTAAGCTGTTCCGTGACGGCCAGGATAACAGCGGCGAGGTGCTCGATTCCAACGACTTGGAGCGCGAGCGTGGTATAACCATTCTCTCAAAGAATGTGTCTATCAATTGGAAAGGTACTAAGATTAATATTCTCGATACTCCAGGACACTCTGACTTCGGTGGTGAGGTTGAGCGCGTGCTCAACATGGCAGACGGTTGCCTCCTCCTCGTCGATGCTTTCGAGGGTCCTATGCCTCAGACCCGTTTCGTGCTGCAGAAGGCTTTGCAGCTCGGACTGAAGCCTATCGTTGTCGTTAATAAGGTAGATAAGCCTAACTGTCGCCCTGAAGAGGTGTACGAGATGGTGTTCGACCTGATGTGCGACCTCGATGCTACTGAGGATCAGCTTGACTTTACTGTAGTTTACGGTTCTGCCAAGAATGGCTGGATGAGCGATGACTACAACAAGCCAACAGACAACATCGATTATCTGCTCGACAAGATTGTGGAGATTATCCCTGCTCCTAAGCAGCTGGAGGGTACTCCTCAGCTCTTGATCACATCTCTTGACTATAGCTCTTACACCGGTCGTATCGCCGTAGGTCGTGTACACCGTGGTACTTTGAAGGATGGCATGAACATCACTATCTGCCATCGTGACGGTACCCAGGAGAAGACTAAGATCAAGGAACTCCATACCTTCGAGGGTATGGGTCATAAGAAGACAGACCATGTGGATTCTGGCGACATCTGTGCCGTTGTCGGTTTGGAGAAGTTCGAGATTGGTGATACCATCTGCGACTTCGAGAACCCAGAACCACTTCCTCCAATCGCTGTTGATGAGCCTACCATGAGTATGCTCTTCACCATCAACGATTCTCCTTTCTTCGGTAAGGAGGGTAAGTTCTGTACATCTCGTCATATCCAGGAGCGCTTGAACAAGGAGTTGGAGAAGAACCTCGCTCTTCGTGTTCAGCCTTACGAGGATACCACTGATAAGTGGATTGTTTCGGGCCGTGGTGTGCTCCATCTCTCTGTGCTCATCGAGACCATGCGTCGTGAGGGCTATGAACTTCAGGTAGGCCAGCCACAGGTTATCTACAAGGAGATTGACGGTGTGAAGTGTGAGCCTATCGAGGAGTTGACCATCAACGTACCAGAGGAGTTCGCTTCTAAGATGATTGATATGGTTACCCGTCGTAAGGGTGATATGACCTCTATGTTGAACATGGGCGACCGTGTGGATATCGAGTTCGATATTCCTTCACGTGGTATCATCGGTCTTCGTACCAATGTGCTGACAGCTTCGCAGGGCGAGGCCATTATGGCACACCGCTTCAAGGAATATCAGCCTTATAAGGGCGAGATCAGCCGCCGTAGCAACGGTAGCATGATAGCTCTGGAGACAGGTACCGCCTATGCTTATGCCATTGATAAGCTGCAGGATCGTGGTAAGTTCTTCATCGACCCAGGTGAGGAGGTTTATGCAGGCCAGGTAGTGGGCGAGCATGTTCACGAAAACGACTTGGTCATCAATGTTACTAAGGCCAAGCAGTTGACCAACGTACGTGCGTCTGGTTCTGATGACAAGGCTCGCGTGATTCCTAAGACCGTGATGAGTCTTGAGGAATGCCTTGAGTACATCCGCGAGGACGAGTATGTGGAGGTCACACCAAAGAACATGCGTATGCGCAAGGTTATCCTTGACCACTTGGAGCGCAAGCGCAGCAACAAAGATTAAGCTATAGCTTTAATATAAATGGAGTTAAAAAATCCTCTTGAAGTCAGCCTTGGTTGACCAAGGAGGATTTTTTTCTTTTCGCTAAAACATGTCCGTATGATGAAGGTGCTTTCGTTTTTCAGGAAGTTTGCTTTGCCCTGTTCCCTTGTCTTGGGTGCCTTGGGGTATTTGATTTTTGCCAATGTTCCTTTCTTGCAGCCATTGGGTGACTCGGTGGGTCCACGCCTTGTTGAACTCATGCCGGTGGTGCTTTTTGCCCTGTTGTATGTTACCTTCTGCAAGATAGAGATTAAGGAGATGAAGCCTAAGGCATGGCATTTCGTGTTGCAGCTCATCCGTACATCTCTCGCGCTGTTGATGGTGATTGCCATCTGTCTTTTTGGTAAGAATTATGAGACGAAGGTCATCCTCGAAGGAGCCTTTATTTGTTTCATCTGTCCTACGGCAGCTGCCGTGGCGGTGGTGACCGAGAAGTTGGGAGGCAGCATAGGCTCCCTCACCACCTATACCGTGATAGCCAATATTTTCACAATGATTATTATTCCTTCTCTTTTCCCGATGGTAGAGAAGGGAGCCGATGTGTCATTTCTCTATATGAGTATGATGGTGTTCCGCAATGTCACTACCGTGCTGGTGGTTCCCTTGTTGCTTGCCCTGCTGAGTCGCAAGTTCCTGCCCCGTTTTGTTGATAAGGTGAAGAGTGTGAAAGACTTGGGATTCTATATGTGGTGTTTCAACCTGACGATACTCATGGGTGAAACTCTGCGCAACTTCCTTCATGCCACCGTTTCGGGTTGGATACTTGCCCTGTTGCTTATTGTTCCCTTGGTGGTATGTCTTGTTCAGTTTGCCATAGGCAAGGCTGTGGGACGTCATTGGGATGCCAGCATCAGTGCCGGACAGGCTTTGGGTCAGAAGAATACAATTGTGGGTATCTGGCTCACCCTTACTTTCCTCAATCCTTTGGCAGCCGTGGCTCCTGGTGCCTATGTGGTATGGCAGAACCTGGTCAATGGCTGGCAACTATGGTATAAGGAAAAGTATGGCAAGTTGAAATGGTAAAAGGTAATGAGAAGTTAGAAATCGTAACAACTCAGCACCCCTATAGCCACGAGCAATTACTTTAATACTATACAAATTGTTTCGAACTGTACGGTTGGACGCCCTTTCAGGGCGTGCTGCGTAATTCCAACCATACAGGTCGAATTGTTTTCTGTTAGTTTATAAATCTATGTTCTAAAGTTTAGAACACAAGTTCGATAGTTTAGAACTTAAGTTCGAAAGTTTAGAACATAAGTTCGATAGTTTAGAACATAGATTTTTAGGGCTAAAAAGAACATTTATATTATGATAGCTTCTCTAACTTCTGAATCCTGTGATAAGTTCAGTCCTTTATTTTAGTCCTGTGTTGGATAAATCAAGTTTTCTTCCTTGATGCAGTTGAGCACTTCTTCGAGATATTTCTTCGATTCGTACTTAGCCATAGGAAGGTCGTGGAGCAGATAGTTGCCGCAGTCTTTTGCAGCCTGACCGGGAATCTCTCCCTCAAAGTCGGCAATGAACTTAAAGGTGCGCTTCATCAACTCTACGATGTCCTTGCTCTCCAGGTCGCCACGTATCAGCAGGTAGTTGCCTGTAAGGCAACCCATTGGTCCCCAATAGATAATACGGTCTTTCCACTCTTCGTCGTTGCGAAGATAAGTAGCAGCCAGATGCTCTATGGTATGAATGGCACCATTGTGCAGACAGGGTTCCTGGTTGGGAACCTTCATGCGGATGTCGAAGGTGGTTACTGTTTCTCCGCCTACCTCGTCTTTGCGGCTGACGTAGATGCCGCGGAGCAATTTGTTGTGATTGATAGTGAAACTGGGTATCTTGTTCATTTTTTTTAATGTTTGGTATTTAATGTTTAGTGTTTAATTTCAAGTCCACAAAGCATTTGTCTTAACTCCTTAGCTTCAGAAAAATATTCTTATAATCTTTCCAGGAAAGCCTTGGTGACTTGGAAAGAACCTTCAGCCATTTTGGCCCAGAAGTCGAAGTACTGCTGAGCCTTGGTGTCCTTGAGAGGCACATCGCTGATGATGCGGAAGGAGATGAAGGGAGTCTGATAGATATGGCAGGCTTGAGCGATGGAACAGCTCTCCATATCCACAGCCATAGCCTGTGTAAAATGGTCGAGGATGGAGCGCATCTTCTCCTTGCTGTCTACAAACCACTCGCCGCTGACTATCTGTCCGGCATGAATCTTAGGGTGGATGTTGCCCGGATCTTCATTGATAGAGAGTGCTTTCTCTACATATTCAGATGGTGTGGCAAAGGTGGCAGGCATACCGAGAATCTGTCCGAAGGCACATTCCTCACCACAGTAGGCGTCATGGTAGACACATTCGGTAGAGACCACTACCTCTGTAACGTTGAGGCTGATGTCGGCTCCACCAGCCACACCCGTCGAGATAACGAGGTCGGGATGATAGCCGTCTATCATCTCCACGGCACCTATGGCACTGTTCACCTTTCCTATGCCGCATTGCTGCATGATGACTTCGTTGCCTCCGATGGTTCCTGTCACGAAGTCTTTATGGTTCCTGTGCTCAGTCTTGCTGTCGCTGAGCAGCGTCTTGAGTTGCGCGAACTCCTTGTCCATCGCAACGATAATTCCTATTTTCATACTGTAAAAATGCTATTTGGAACAAATTAGGATGCAAAAATACAAAAAATATCTTATCTGTGGCATTCCTTATTAGAGAAAATTACTATCTTTGCACGAGAAAATATAAACGTTTATATAAGATAATGAAATTTTTGAAGAAATATCTGCTTGACATTTTAGCAGTGATCATGTTTGCGGTTATCTCTTTCGTGTATTTTATGCCAGCCGACATTGATGGTCGCATCCTGTATCGTCATGATGCCTCAGCCGGTGTGGGCGCAGGACAGGAGAGATCGCAGTTCGAGAAGAAAACTGGTGAGGAAACACGTTGGACCAACTCCATCTTCGGAGGTATGCCGACCTATCAGATGGCACCTTCCTATAAGAGTGGTGCGGTGCTGAAACAGGCTTCCAACTTCTATCATTTGTGGTTGCCCGAAAATGTGTGGTATGTCTTTGCCTATCTCTTAGGGTTCTATATCCTGCTGAGGGCTTTCGATTTCCGACAGTCGTTGGCAGCCTTGGGCTCCATCATCTGGGCATTCTCGTCCTACTTCTTTATCATCATTGCGGCAGGACATATCTGGAAGGTCATGGCTTTGGCCTATCTGCCTCCGATGATAGCCGGTATCGTGTTGGCTTACAGGGGAAAATACCTTTGGGGTCTGCTCGTTACCGCCATCTTTACCGCCTTCGAGGTCTATGCCAACCATGTGCAGATGACCTATTATTACCTCTTTATCATCCTCTTCATGGTGATTGCCTTCTTGGTGGATGCCATCCGCAAGAAGGAGATGGTACGTTTCGGCAAGGCTACAGCGGTTTGCTTCGCCGGTGCTGCCATAGGTATCTGTCTCAATCTGTCCAACCTGTATCATACATGGCAGTATGGGCAGGAGACCATGCGAGGAAAGAGTGAGTTGGTAAAGAAGAATGCTGCCAATCAGACTGACAGCGGACTGGACCGCGACTATATCACACAGTGGAGTTATGGTATCGACGAAACCTGGACGCTCCTCATCCCTAATGCCAAGGGTGGAGCCTCTGTGCCATTGAGCCAGAGCCAGACAGCCATGGAGAAAGCTGATCCCAACTTTATGGAGGTATATCAGCAGTTGGGCCAGTACTGGGGCGACCAGCCAGGTACCAGTGGCCCGGTATATGTAGGAGCCTTTGTGATGATGCTCTTCATTTTGGGACTCTTTATCGTGAAGGGCCCTATGAAGTGGGCACTCTTGGCAGCCACCATTCTGAGTATCCTCCTCTCTTGGGGTAGGAACTTCATGCCGTTTACCGATTTCTTCCTCGACTATGTGCCGATGTATGCCAAGTTCCGAACCGTGGCTTCCATCCTCGTGATAGCCGAGTTTACCATTCCTCTTTTGGCCATGATGGCATTGAAGCGCATTGTGGATGAGCCCGAGCTGCTTGCCAAGAAGATGAAGCTCGTATACGTCAGTTTCGGACTGACAGCCGGTTTCTGTGCCCTTTTTGCCTTGATGCCTGGCACTTTCTTCAGCGACTTTGTGTCGGCTGGCGAGTATCATGCCCTGCAGCAGATTCCTGAGGAGTATCGCATACCATTAATGAGCAATCTGACAGAGATGCGACAGGCAGTCTTCTCTGCCGACTGTTGGCGCTCGTTCTGGATCATTGTCATCGGTACAGCCTTCCTCTTCCTTTACAAGATGAGAAAAGTGGGTGCCGAGGTGATGATAGCCGGTATTGCCATCCTGTGCCTCGTAGATATGTGGTTGGTCAACAAGCGTTATCTTTACGACGATATGTTTGTGGAGCAGACAGTACGCAATGCTCCTCAGCGCATGACCGAGACCGACAAACTTATCCTGCGCGACAAGTCGCTCGACTACCGTGTGCTCAATCTCGCTTCGAATACTTTCAATGAGAACGAGACCTCTTACTATCACAAGAGTATCGGAGGCTATAGCGCTGCCAAGCTGCGCCGCTATCAGGAGATGATAGATGCCTATATCGCCAACGAGAAGAACAAGGTATGGAACAGCGTGGCTGAGGCTGGAGGCGATATGACCAAGGTGAAGGGCGACAGCCTCTTCCCTGTGCTCAATATGCTCAACACCAAGTATTTCATTATGCCTCTGCAGGCAGGACAGACGGTGCCTGTGCAGAACCTTTATGCCTACGGCAACGCATGGTTTGTTGACAAGGTGAACTATGTGAACAATGCCAACGAGGAGATAGCCGGTGTGGGCAAGTACAACCTGCGTCATGAGGCTGTGGCTGATGCCAAGTTCAAGGAGCAGTTGGGACAGAGTGTTCCGCAGGACGATACATCTATTGTCAGACTGTCACAATACAAACCCAACAATCTGGTCTACGAGGTCAACTCCAACAAGGGTGGAGTCGTGGTGTTCTCTGAGATCTACTATCCCGGATGGACAGCCACTGTCGACGGACAGACCGCAGAACTGGGACGTGTGAACTATATTCTCCGTGCCCTTCAGGTGAAGCCTGGCAAGCATACGGTGGTGCTCGACTTCCATCCCGCTTCGCTCCGCAAGACCGAGACGGTGGCTTATGTAGGGTATGGCATCCTCGTACTCCTTATTATAATAGGTATAATAGTGGAGATGAAGAAGAGAAAGAAGGAAGATGCAGTTTAGGACAGAGGTAGATATAGCGAAGGCTGACTTCGAGATACTGCCGGCAGAGCGTATGCTCTTAGTGGGCAGTTGCTTTGCCGACCGCTTGGGGCATCGCTTCGTGGAGAACCGCTTCCGGGCTACGGTCAATCCCTTTGGGGTGATGTACAATCCGGCAAGCATCCTGCATACGGTAGAGAAAAGTCTGCAGGTCAGTCCGCGCGTGGCGGTTTTCACCTTAGGCACCAACCATGTCTATGTGCTCAAGGAGACGGGCGAGATAGTGGACAACTGCCAGAAGCGGCCGCAACGCCTTTTCGATGAGCGCGAGCTTTCGGTAGATGAGTGTACCGATTACCTGCAGCAGGCTGTCGACTTGCTGAAGGATGCCAGGCAGAAGAGCGGGCAGAGTGGGGAAGACCTGAAGGTCGTCATCACCGTGAGTCCCATCCGATACGCCAAGTATGGTTTTCATGGCAGTCAGCTCTCCAAGGCCACCCTGCTGCTTGCCGCCGACCGGTTGGTGAGGCAGAATCCAGGCATCGTGAGCTATTTCCCAGCCTATGAGCTGATGAACGACGAGCTGCGCGACTACCGTTTCTACGAGGAAGACATGCTCCATCCTTCCAGTCAGGCGGTGGAGTTTATCTGGCAGTGCTTCCGTGCTGCCTATTTCGGCAGGGCTGCAGAACAGTTCCTCGAAGACTGGCGCCCCATTCGTGAGGCTCACGGTCATAAGCCCTTCCATCCCGACAGCGAGGCGCATCAGCGCTTCCTTGCCAAGACGGAGGAAATGGAAAGAAGATTCAATGAGAAATATTTTAATTCATAGAATATGACATATACTATTGAAAAGGTAACCACACTGATAGGTGCGCGTCGTTATGGTGACAGAGACGGCAATGTAGGGTTTATCCTTACCGACAGCCGTTCGCTTTGTTTTCCGGAGGAAACTCTGTTTTTCGCTCTCAAGTCAGAGCGTAATGACGGTCACAACTATATTCCAGAGTTGTATCGCCGTGGTGTTAGAAATTTCGTAGTTTCTCAGGTACCTAAGGGATATGCCTCTGATTATCCAGAGGCCAACTTCCTCAAGGTGGTCAACACGTTGGAGGCTCTCCAGCGCCTGGCAGAACGTCATCGTGATGAGTTCAACATTCCTATTGTGGGCATTACGGGTTCCAATGGCAAGACGATGGTCAAGGAGTGGCTCCATCAGCTGCTCTCGCCCAGCATGTTTGTCACACGAAGCCCACGCAGCTACAATTCCCAGATAGGTGTGCCCCTCTCAGTATGGTTGCTCAACGAGCAGACTCAGGTGGGAGTCTTCGAGGCTGGTATCAGTCAGCCCGGCGAGATGCTGGCGCTTCGCGACATCATCCAGCCCACCATTGCTGTGCTTACCTACTTGGGCGCAGCCCATCAGGAGAACTTCGAGTCGTTGGAGGCAAAGTGCCGTGAGAAGATTATCCTCTTCCACGATGCTGATACCATCGTCTATAATGGCGATGACAAGACAGTGAGCGGAGTGGTCAACGAGTATAAGGACTATAAGGGCGAGAAGCTCTTCTGGTCGTTCCGTGACACTAAGGCTCCTTTCTTTGTGAAGAATGTGGAGAAGAAGGGCAACCTCTCTATCATCACCTATATATATAAAGGTGAGGAAGACAGTTATTCGCTGCCTTTCATCGATGAGGCTTCCGTCACCAACTCGATCATTGCCGCTGTCGTCTCACGCCGCCTGGGTCTTTCGGCCGAGGAACTTGACAAGCGCATGGCATTGCTCGAGCCTGTCGCCATGCGATTGGAGGTGAAGGAGGGACAGCATGGCTGCACCCTTATCAACGACAGCTACAACTCGGATATCAACTCGCTCGACATCGCGCTCGATTTCATGAGCCGCCGTCCCGACCATAAAGGCCGCCGACATACTTTGATACTGAGCGATATCTTCCAGAGTGGAGAGTCGGCAAAGGACCTGTATCACGAGGTAAGCGATCTTTGTCGCAAGCGTGGTGTGGTCAAGTTTATCGGCATCGGTCCTCAGCTCTGCTCACAGAGCGATGAGATTCAGATATCAGAGAAGTTCTTCTTCAGCAATGTGGAAGAGTTTATCGACAGCGAGGTGTTCAAGTCTTTGCGCGATGAGGTCATCCTGCTCAAGGGCGCACGCCAGTTTGGTTTCGACCAGCTCACCGAGCTCTTGGTACGCAAGGTGCATGAGACCACGCTCGAGGTGAACCTCAATGCTGTGGTAGCCAACTTGAACTACTATCGCTCGTTTATGAAGCCCGAGACCAAGTTGGTCTGCATGATCAAGGCCGACGGCTATGGAGCGGGAGCAGTGGAAATAGCCAAGACCCTGCAGGATCACCGTGTAGATTATCTTGCCGTGGCTGTTGCCGATGAAGGTGTGACGCTTCGCAAGAACGGTATCACCAGCAATATCATGATCATGAATCCAGAGATGACCGCCTTCAAGACCATGTTCGATTATGATCTTGAGCCCGAGGTTTACTCTTTCCGTCTGCTCGACGCCCTTATCAAGGCTGCCGAGAAGGAGGGAGTCACTGGTTTCCCTGTGCATATCAAGTTGGATACCGGCATGCACCGCCTGGGCTTCGATCCCGAGAATGATATGGAGGAGCTGATAGGCAGACTGAAACATCAGAACGCCATCATCCCTCGCAGCGTGTTCTCTCACTTCGTGGGAAGCGATGATGACAGCTTCGATGCGTTCTCTGCCCATCAGTTCGAGCTCTTCGACAAGGGCAGCAAGCAGCTGCAGGCTGCCTTCGACCATAAGATATTGCGTCATATCTGCAATTCGGCGGGTATCGAGCATTTCCCTGAGTGCCAGTTGGATATGTGCCGTTTAGGATTGGGACTCTATGGCATCAATTCTCGCAACAATGAGACTATCAACTGCGTGAGCACGCTGAAGACCACCATCCTGCAGATGCACCACATCAAGGCTGGTGAGAGCGTGGGTTATAGCCGCAAGACGATTCTGGACAAGGACAGCGTCATCGCTGCCATCCCTATCGGCTATGCCGATGGCTTGAACCGCCGTTTGGGCAACCGTCATGCCTTCTGTCTTGTCAACGGACAAAAGGCAGAGTATGTTGGCAACATCTGTATGGATGTGGCGATGATCGATGTGACGGGCATCGACTGCAAGGAGGGCGACAGCGTTGAGATCTTTGGTGAACATCTGCCTGTCCAGACTCTCAGCGATATCCTGGAGACCATTCCTTACGAGGTGCTGACCACCATCAGCAATCGTGTGAAGAGGGTATATTATCAGGATTAACTTCCCCAAATGTATAAAAAGGAAGAATTTAATAGATTGCATTTATATTTGTGATGACGGAAGGGTGTTTGTCGATGAGGACAAGCACCCTTTAGCCGTATGTTGCTGTATGGTGATCTGTCTTGCTCCACGCAGTGGGCACGTTTGCCCAACGCATATAAACTACATTGCCCATCCTTATGGGCAATGTTGCCCATAGGGATGGGCAGACCTGCCCACTGCGATGGGTAAGGCTGTTCATAGGTATGGTATCTGGTCAATACGTATTTTTAAAAAAGGAATTGGCATAAAACCCTTCACCCTTCATCTATCCCTTGGAATCCCCTGTGTTTATCGGGATTTCAGAGGTTGATGGGTACAATTCCACCTTTCATAACCCTTCATAACCCTTCATTTCGATAAAGATTAGAGCCTCAAAACAAGCATCATAGAAGCCTTAACTCGGTCTTAATAGATGCCCCGGACAGGTCTTAATAGATGCCTCTGAACAGGGATTAATAGACGCGTGAGCCTTAGCTCCGTCAGTCAACCAGAATCCGAAAATTGCAAAAAGATGAAGGGAGATGAAGGGAGATGAAGGGTTAATATTTGACATTCAGTCTCGACCCCCCAGTGTTTATCGGCATTCCGCGCGAATAGATGAAGGGTGAAGGGTTTTTGCGTAATCCATTTTTATAATTAGTGTTGCAATTTTTATAAATACTGCTGCAATAAAAATGCCTACTTATGGCACAATAGTGCCCTGCTTGGGGCACATTTGTGCCATTTAAGAAGCAATTATGCAGAAAGGGAAGTAAATTCCCTAACTTTTAGGTGCGCTTTCTTATTCCTGACTGAGATAATTATTGATGATTCTATCTATTTTTGATAATAAAGTACAACTTCTTTTATTTTTTTTATTGAATATGAGAAATAATTTATAAATTTGTACTCAAATTGCAACACTGACAGTATGAAGTGTAAACGATTTTATTTTTTCAACTCTCATCTCAATAGAATTAGTATTGGAAGTGGGAGAGGATAGGCTATTAAGAACAGAATAATATTGAAACACAATGTCAACGAAACATATTATAAATATCGGCAATTCGCAAAGAATGGAATTTATAGCCAATGAGTCTATAGACTTAGTGGTGACATCGCCACCTTATCCGATGATAGAAATGTGGGATGGTGTTTTCTCTTTGCAAAACAGAGCTATTTCTTCTTGCATAGGAGATAAACCAGAAGAAGCATTTGAGTTGATGCATCAAGAATTGGATAAAGTATGGAAGGAATGTTACAGAGTGATAAAGCCAGGTGGTTTTATGTGCGTGAATATTGGAGATGCAACAAGAACCATCAACGGTGTCTTCAAATTGTACAATAATCACACAAGAATTTGTGAAGCATGCAGTAAACTCGGTTTTATTGGTTTGCCCAATATCATTTGGCGAAAGCAAACCAATGCTCCGAATAAGTTTATGGGCAGTGGAATGTTGCCATGTGGTGCATACGTCACGCTTGAGCACGAATGGATATTGATTTTCAGAAAGGGCGAGAAGCGTAAGTATAAAACATCCGCCGAGAAGCTTGATCGAATGAAAAGTTCCTTCTTTTGGGAAGAGCGCAATATCTGGTTTTCTGATATGTGGGATGTAAAAGGAACGAAACAGAAAGTACAAAAAAATGGAGCGAGAGAGCGCAGTGCCGCATATCCTTTCGAGATACCGTTCAGGCTCATCAACATGTTTTCGCAAAAGGGTGATGTCGTGTTAGACCCGTTTCTTGGTATGGGAACGACGATGAAAGCTGCAATTCTTTGTGAACGAAACTCTGTTGGTTATGAGATAGATCCTAACTTCGACTCTATTATCCGACAGGGGATTGATGACATGGACGTTGATGTCTGCAATTCCTTGATAAAGCAAAGGTTTGGCAAGCATTTGGCTTTTGTTCAAGAGAGAAAGTCACAAGGAAAAGAGATAAAGCACTTCAATAAGGTGCTAAATGCCCCTGTGATGACGAAGCAAGAAGAAGAAATAACTTTCAACTATCTGTTGTTCATCTATTCAGACAGCGAAAATGTGTATCATGTAGATTACGAATCGGCTTCGGATATGGATTTAATGCCGAGCAAATTGTATCGCAAAATATTATAAAGCTAAATGATATGGAAAAGTATTCAATGGAATTTGGCAAGAAGGAGCATGTGCTCAACTATGCTTGTCAGTTATATCAATTGTCACGTCCAGCAAAGGTTGGCGCAGTTATGGCTTTGATCCGGGAGTGCCAGCCTTCATCATACGAAGAATGGAAGGAATGGTATTTTGAGAATGCTTATACTGTGACCAAGAAACCTGTCAAGTTGTCTCTTGAGGGTTTGACAGAGTTGGGAGAAAGACTTTATGAGAAGATCCAGACTTTTGTCATTCCTGATTGGCAAGAGGCGTTTAATCAGTTGACGCTACAGGATTGTATAGATTACATCTACAACCTCACGATTAACCGTACATATGATGGTTATATTCGTGAAAAGTCGGTGGTAAACGACGGACTTGCTAAGATATTCAAGGATGTTCTTTTCGAAGAGAGTGATCCTGAACTTGACCATGCTGGTGATATTGATTATGTAGCACATATCGGTAATTATCAGTTTGGCATTCAAATCAAGCCAGTCACAGCCAATGCAAACTATGGCGGTTACTCATTGAGTGAGCGCATGAAGAACAGTTTCAACGACTTTACGGAAAAATACGGAGGAAAAGTTTTCATTGTCTATAGTTTGAAAGGTGAGATTGCCAATGCTGAGGTTATTGACAAAATTGCTGAAGAAATACAACGACTAAAGGGTTTATAGAAATATGTCAACCAAGCATATCCTGATAAACGGAGATAGCCGCCACATGTCACTGATTCCGAAAGAATCGGTGCATCTGATAGTCACGTCTCCACCTTATTGGCAACTGAAAGACTATGGCCATAATAGACAGATAGGGTTTAATGATACATACGAACAATACATTAATAGCTTGAATCTTGTCTGGCAGGAGTGCTACAGAATTTTACAGTCTGGATGTCGCTTGTGTATCAACATCGGTGATCAGTTTGCCCGTACAGCCTATTATGGACGATATAAAGTAGTTCCCATTCACTCTGAGATTATCCGTTTCTGCGAGACAATAGGTTTCGACTTTATGGGAAGTATCGTTTGGCAAAAGCCGACGACCATGATTACAACGGGCGGTTCTAAAGTGATGGGAAGTTATCCCTATCCCCGGGGAGGCATTGTGAAGATTGACTATGAGTACATTCTTTTGTTTAAGAAGCAGGGAAAGTCTGTGCCACCGACTTCCCAACAAAGAGCAGCGTCTGTTCTTACCGATGAAGAATGGAACACCTTCTTTTCTTCTCATTGGAATTTCCCTGGTGCCCGTCAAGACAGACATATTGCTGTTTTCCCAGAAGAACTGCCTCGACGTCTCATCAAAATGTACTCCTTCGCTGGCGATATTGTGTGCGACCCGTTTATGGGAAGTGGAACAACGGCACTTGCTGCAATGAATCTGCAACGTAATTCTGTAGGCTATGAAATAAACCAGGATTTCCGCCTATTCTATAAAGAAAAGGTGATTGCAGCCGATAAGGGCTGTAATAATACTTTTGAGTTTTCCGTTGACACAAGTTCTTTTGATTACAGTTCTGCAATCCAGCAGTTGCCTTACACATTCGTAGATTTCTCACGATTGGAAAGACAGGCAAACGCTATTCCTATAGGACGCGTCACTTTCAGTAATGACATCCAAGAAGAACTTGCCTACAGTAAAGCGATGGTTCTCGTCAATCATGCGAAAGCGGATGTCAGACTTAAAATGATAGAAACAGGCATTTGTTACCTAAGGGCAGGAGAGTCTAAAGGCTCTTTGTTAGTGGAAGATGGCTTTCAGTATCTAACTTATGTGCTTTTGCATACTTCTGGCGAAGAAATGTCCCTATATAAATTGAAAACGCAAGGGCATTTTCAAATATGGACAAAGGAAACGTTGGAGCAATATGGATTCCACCCTCAACACGCATCATATTATGTGGTGCTCCGATTCGATAACAAGAAACCAATATCAATAAGCAAGAAACCGGAAATAAATGAGGGGATGAATACATACAGGGCAAAGATTCGTTCACTGGCAGACTTTGTTTCCCCTCAAGAATTTGTCGTTTTAGAAGGGAAACGACATAGGAAGAACTGATTTTGTGTTAATTTCAGCACTCTATTCGAATCGTTGTCATGGATAGTTTTTGGTGCTGTCTTTTCCTGGCAGTGAGATTCCGCCGCGAAGCCGGAGGTAGTGATTTGATTAATCACATTCCTCTGTCAGCTTGGCTACGGCATTAATCCAAGGTGCTGATTTGTTCCTTGGAGATTTCAAAAATGTGTTGTTGTGTTGAAGACTTGAAACGGTTTATTGTGAATTTACCTTGCTGCTTACAGCAGGGGCGTTGCCACAATCGTTGTTATCATCATTTTCGATTACAAAATTATTATTTTATATAATGTATAAGGTGGAAAAAATATTTTTTAGTGGTGAAAAAATGTCGAATGTTTGAAATTTGTTATTTTTTGTAACATGTCTGACTGATTATTGAACCTTTTTACTTAATATTTCTCAATTAAAATGTTGTTTTGCAGAAAAAATGTGTATCTTTGCAAAATCAAAGGTGCATTTTGTTATGAAAGAATGAAAATTCATCATTTCGTGTGTTCCTTGAATAATAATTAAACTAAAAACAAATCAAAGCAAGGTACGGCAACGTGCTCTTGCAGGCAATTTTATTAATTATCTGTAGTAATATGGAACAAGTGTTTAGCTATATCATTAGCTTAGGTGCGAGCGTGATGATGCCTGTTATCTTCACGGTTATCGGTCTGTGCATCGGAATGAAATTTGGTAAGGCGCTGAAGTCAGGACTCTTCGTGGGTGTCGGTTTCGTGGGCTTGGGAGTCGTAACGGCATTGCTTACTAAAAATTTTAACGATCCTCTGAAGTTAATTTCAGACATTTATCATCTGCAACTCAATGTCTTCGATATGGGATGGCCTGCAGCAGCTGCTGTGGCTTACAATACAGCGGTGGGAGCCTTGATTATCCCCATCTGCTTGGGTGTCAACTTCCTGATGCTCATCACCAAGACCACACGTACCGTGAACATCGATCTTTGGAACTACTGGCACTTCGCCTTTATCGGTGCCGTGGCTTACTTTGTGATGGGCGAGAGTCTGTTATGGGGTTATTTCGCTGCTATCGTGTGCTATATCATCACTTTGGTATGTGCCGACCTCACTGCAGAGAAGTTCCAGAAATACTACGACCTGGACGGTATTTCCATTCCACAGCCTTTTTGCCAGAGCTTCATGCCTTTCGCTATTGGTCTGAACAAACTCTTGGACATGATTCCCGGTTTCTCTAAGTTGGATATTGATGCCGAAGGACTGAAGAAGAAGTTTGGTGTTCTGGGCGAGCCATTGGTGCTCGGAGTCATCGTAGGAGCCTTGATAGGATGGGCAGCCCAGCTTGATATCAAGAAGATATTGTTCCTCGGTGTCACCATGGGAGCTGTGATGGAGTTGATTCCCCGTATCACCTCTTTATTTATAGACGGACTGAAACCTATCTCGGAGAAGACCCAGGAGTTGGTAAAGAAGAAGTTCAATGGCAAGAAGGTACACATCGGTATGAGTCCTGCCCTTGTCATCGGTCATCCTACCACCTTGGTGGTGTCCGTCATCCTGATACCCGTCATCCTTGCCATCGCCGTATTCCTGCCAGGCAACGAGTTCTTGCCATTGGCTTCGTTGGCAGGTATGTTCTATCTCTTCCCACTCATCTTGCCTTTCACCAAAGGCAACGTGGTGAAGACCTTTATCATCGGTTTGATAGCTCTTATCATCGGACTTTATTTCGTTACCGATATGGCACCCGACTTCACGATGGCTGCCGATCAGGTGTATAAAGCCACAGGCGATAATGCCGCCCATATCCCTGACGGATTCTCGGGAGGCGCACTCGACTTCGCCTCATCCCTCTTTGGCTGGTTGATTTACCGTGGAGTCAAGCTGCAGTACATCGGTATGGCTTTGCTCTCTGTCGTTACCATCATCCTGATGGTGGTCAACAACCGCAGAATCGTGAAGGAAGAGAGAAAAATGAAGAATAAAAATCAATAATAAAATGAAGAAAACAATCTTATCTTTAGCAATGTTGCTCCTTGCCAGTGCGGGTTTTGCACAGTGCGGCAAGAATGCTGGTTATGAGGTAAAGGCAGAGAATGCCTATACCAACTACAATGTGCGTTATGCCAGCAATCCTCGTGATGCAAAGAATTATGACACCAAGCGTCTTCGTGGTGAGTTCGCCATCGAAAAGGTGATGGTTCCAGGTCAGGTGAACTGGACTTACACCATGTTCGACCGTTTCCTTATCGGTGGAGCCGTTCCTACAGCTACACCATTGAAGCTCACATCCATCGCACCTCTCTATACGGAGAAGCCCAATGACCAGAAGAATCTTCTCGACAACCGTGAGTTGGGTATCATCAATGTAGGAGGAGAGGGTGTAGTAACCGTTGACGGCAAGAACTATACCTTAGGCTTCCAGGAAGCACTCTATGTAGGTCGTGGTGCCAAGGATATCACCGTTGCCAGCAAGGATGCTGCCAAGCCAGCCCATTTCTATATGAACAGTGCTACTGCCCATAAGTCTTATCCCACCAAGAAGGTAACGCTCAAGGAGGCTAACAATATCAAGGCAGGAAGTCTGAAGGAGAGCAACGACCGCGTGATCCATCAGCTGATTATCGATGGCGTGGCAGGTGTTCGCACATGTCAGTTGCAGATGGGTGTAACAGAGCTGAAGGAGGGTTCTGTATGGAACACCATGCCAGCCCACACACATCTTCGTCGTATGGAGACCTATTTCTATTATAATGTACCCGAGGGACAGAAGATTCTCCACGTAATGGGTGAGCCACAGGAGACACGTCCTATCTGGCTGAACAACGAGGAGGCTGTGATCGCTCCAGAGTGGTCGATCCACTGTGCTGCAGGTACCAGCAACTATACCTTTATCTGGGGTATGGCAGGCGAGAACCTCATCTATAACGATATGCAGGTAGTGAAAATTCCGGAATTGAAATAAATAACATTAAGACTTAAAAACTATATCAATGAATGCAATTCAAACAAGTAAAATGTCCAACTTCCGTTGGGTGATCTGTGCGTTGCTCTTCATCGCAACCACCGTCAATTATATGGACCGTCAGGTCCTTTCATTGACATGGAAAGACTTTATCGCACCAGAGTTCCACTGGACCGACGATCACTATGGTACTATTACCGGTCTTTTCTCTATCTTCTATGCCGTAGCCAACCTCTTTGCAGGTAAGTTTGTAGACTGGATGGGCACTAAGAAGGGTTATCTCATCGCCATCTTTGTATGGTCAACAGGTGCTGTGATGCACGCCGGCTGTGGATGGGTAGCCATGCAGATTGAGGGTTATGACTCTATCGAGACTCTTCGCCTGGTACAAGCAGGCAGCGATGCAGCAGTAGCCATTGCCACCATCAGCGTGTGGTTGTTCCTCTCTTGCCGTCTGATCCTTGCAGTGGGTGAGGCAGGCAACTTCCCTGCAGCCATCAAGGTGACAGCAGAGTATTTCCCAAAGAAAGACCGTGCTTTCTCCACAGCCATCTTCAACAGCGGTGCCTCGGTAGGTGCTTTGGCAGCTCCTGCCACTATCCCATTGCTGGCTCGCAGCATGGGTTGGGAGTGGGCATTCATCATCATCGGTGTGCTCGGTTATGTATGGATGGGTCTCTGGCTATGGCTCTACGAGAAACCATCAAAGAGCAAGCATGTCAACAAGGCTGAGCTTACCTATATCGAGCAGGATGAGGAAGCTGAGCAGGCTGTTCCTGCTGCTGCAGAGCAGACTGAGGAAACCGAGGAGAAGACTATCGGCTTCATGAAGTGCTTTACCTTCCGTCAGACATGGTCATTCATTATCGGTAAGTTTATGACCGATGGTGTATGGTGGTTCTTCCTGTTCTGGGCTCCAGCTTATTTCTCTGACCAGTACGGTTACTCTTCTGACTCAAGCATGGGTATCGCTCTCATCTTTACTCTTTATGCTATCGTAACAGTACTGAGTATCGGTGGTGGTTATCTGCCAACCTACTTCGTAGACAAGAAGGGAATGAATCCATATATCGGTCGTATGCGTGCGATGTTGATTTTTGCTTGCTTCCCATTGCTCGGTTTGATAGCCCAGCCTATGGGTGAGTACAGCGCATGGTGGCCAGCTGTCATTATCGGTCTTCTCGGTGCAGGTCATCAGGCATGGTCTGCCAACCTGTATTCTACTATTGGTGATATGTTCCCTAAGAGTACTGTAGCAACCATTACAGGTATTGGCGCTATGGCAGGTGGTATCGGTTCCTTCCTTATCAACAAGGGTTCCGGTATGCTCTTCACCTATGCCGAGGACCTGGGTTCTGCCTTCAGCTTCATGGGCTTCGATGGCAAGCCAGGTGCCTACATGATTGTGTTCTGCATCTGTAGTGTGGCTTACCTCGTAGGATGGTGCATCATGAAGGCTTTGGTTCCTAAGTACAAGCCTATCGTAGTGGAGTAATGACTCAACTTTCGCACATGCGAAACTTCAATAAAAAAAGAAGCGCATCAGCAAAATAAATGCTGATACGCTTCTTTTATTTTCTCTTTTGGGAGCCTTTTCCCTTTTTCCTTTTTTACCTTTTCCCTTTTTTTACTTTTTTACCTTTTTACTTTTTTACCTTTAAATAAATCCCTGCTTTCTGAGCGCCTCCATGAATCCGGTGCTCATGGCTTCGCAGTCCTTCTTGGTATATCGAATGTCGGTAAATACCTGTGCCAAAGTCTCTACCTGGTTGGTGCGAACAAACTCCTTGTTCTCTTCGAGTGCCTCTTTCTCGGCATAGAAGTCATCAATCTTCTCGGGGGTATAGTCGTCGAAGGTTTCGCTGTGTACGATGGAACGCAGTGGCAGACGGTCGGTCTGTGCAGGCTTTTCGTCGGGCCATCCAACGGTAAGGGTGGCAACAGGCATGACGAGTTGGGGCAGATGTAAAGTGTCGATAATCATCTGTGGCATGTAGACCGTAGTGCCCAAGAAGCAGGTACCCAAGCCTGCCGCTTCTGCCAGGACTGTGAATGTCTGGGTGAAGAGCAGGGCATCGGTGGCGGCATTCATGAACGACAGGATGTTGTCGTAACCAGGATGAGCCTTGCGATGATTTGCCCATGCTGTGGTGCGGCGATAGTCGGCGCAGATGGTCAGTACAACTGGTGCTTGTGTTACCATGGGCTGGTTGAAATGGGCAGGCGCCAAGGCCTTCTTGCCTTCCTCGCTACGGGTTACCACAACGCTGTATAGCTGGAGGTTGCCCATGGTAGGAGTGCGCTCAGCTTCCTGCAGCAGGCTGTTGAGCAACTCTTCTGATATCTCGCGGTCGGCATATTTGCGAATGGATGTTCTGTTTTTTATTGATTCCATAAATTCCTATATATATAATAATGTGTAAATTCTCTTACAGTCACATTGATGGCAGCAGATCAACGCGTCATCGTCCGACTATGTTCATGCAAAGTTACACATTCTTTCTTGATTTCGGTGTATTCTTTTTCCTTTTTGTTTCATTTGTGCTGCAAAAAGTTGCATAGTTGGGAAATAAAAGTTAAATTTGCATCCAAATTTAGTAGAATATTCATAGAACATACAGTGTAAATGGAGAATTTAGATCATATATCATTCGAACAGGCTTCGGCTGAGTTGTTGGAGAAAGTGCACCATACCCTTTCGGCTTTCCGGCAGCGTTTTGAAGGCGAGGATGTAGATTTCGCCAAGCTGCATCGTGAATTGGTGAAGCGGGTGAATGATGAGCTGGACGTACTGCCTTGCCATCCCGAGGTGGTGGAAGTGCGGCCCAAGGTGTTGGACTGTGATGTGGTGAGATTTCAGAACAATAAAGACAAGTGGGTGGCGCTTATCGGCTTGCTCGATGGTCATCCTTATGAAATATTTACTGGTTTGCTCGACGACGAGGAAGGCATCATGTTGCCCAAGTCGGTGATGAAAGGCCGAATCGTGAAGGAGGTGAACAACGATGGCACCAAGCGTTACGACTTCCAGTTTTTCAACAAGCGAGGATACAAGATGACCATTGAGGGACTGAGTGAGCGCTTCAATCCTGAATACTGGAACTATGCCAAGCTGATATCGGGCGTGCTCAGATACCGCATGCCTATAGAGCATGTCATCAAGTTGGTGAGTCAGCTGCAGTTGACCTCCGAGAGTATCAATACCTGGAAGGTGGGCGTGGAGCGTGCGCTGAAGAAGTATGTATGCGAGGAAACTCAACAGTCGGAGAAGGAGGATGAGCATGAAGGTAAAGAATAGCCGCATCTTCCTGCGCAATGTCAGGTTTCATGCCTATCATGGAGTGCTGGAACAGGAGCGCAGCGTGGGCAATGACTATGTGGTGAACATCGTGGCAGACTGCGATTTCACCCATGCCCTGCAGACCGATGAGTTGCAGGATACGGTGAGCTATGCCGACATTTACACCCTGCTGAAAGAGGAGATGGCTGTGCCCAGCAAGTTGCTGGAACATGTGGCAGGAAGAATAGGGGAGCGCCTCTTTGCCGAGTTTCCTGCTATACAGAGTCTCGACATCAGTATCATGAAGGTGAATCCGCCCTTTGGTGCCGATTGCGACGGAGCAGGAATAGAAGTACACTTAATGAATTATAAAACTTTGTGCTAAATTTAGGTTTTCTGATTGGAAATGCTTAATTTTGCACCATCATAAGCAAATATATGTTTAGCAAGAAGATATTATCCTTGGTGGCTATGTGGCTTTTGTTGGTCTTGAATGCGTTCTCGGCCAACAATCGTTTTACGCTCGTTATCGATGCTGGTCACGGAGGACATGACGCGGGAGCCTTGGGAACCATCTCGAAGGAAAAGGACATCAACCTGTCGGTGGCGCTGGCTTTCGGACGATACGTGGAGCGCAACCAGCCAGATGTCAGGGTGGTGTACACCCGTAAGACGGATGTGTTCATACCCCTGAAGGAAAGAGCCAATATCGCCAACAGGGCGAATGCCGATCTCTTCATATCGGTACATACCAATGCCTTGCCTGCGGGCAAGATAGCACGAGGATTCGAGACCTATACCTTAGGTATGCACAGGGCCAAGGACAACCTCGATGTGGCTATGCGAGAGAACTCGGTTATCTCGATGGAGAAAGGCTATCAGCAAACCTATCAGGGATTCGACCCCAGGTCGTCGGAGAGCTATATCATCTTCGAGTTCATACAGGGAAAGAATATGGAACGAAGCGTGGAACTGGCGCGAATGATTCAACAGAGTGTATGCACTGGTGCCAACCGACCCAATAAGGGAGTACACCAGGCGGGATTCCTGGTGCTGCGCGAAACATCTATGCCAGGCTGTCTGATAGAGTTGGGCTTCATCACCACACCCGATGAGGAGCAACTCCTCAACTCAACTAACCGTGTGGACGACTTAGCACGTGGCATCTATCAGGCTTTTGCCCAGTATAAGGACAGATACGACAAGGGCGTGTCGGTGCCTTACCGTCCTACGGATGACGACAAGTCAGAGGTGCCTACCATCGTACCTTCAGACTATAAGGAAGAAAAGGCATCGGCAGTGGCAAAGCCAGCTACCCGATTAACCCGTGCTGCCCAACCCCGTATGGCACCCGTGAGAAATGTGGAGGAGCAGGAGCATAAGCAGAACCAGAAAAAAGTGGTCAAAGCTCAGAACCAGACGAAGGATGAACCCGTGTTCAAGGTGCAGATTCTGGCAAGCAGCAGGGTGCTGCGGACAGGAGACAGCCATCTGAAGGGTGAGACCGAATATGATTCCTATCAGGAGAACGGCATGGTGAAATACACCATGGGAGCCTCGACCAACTATAATGAGATATACCGACTGCGCAAATCGCTGCTCGAAAAGTTCCCCGAGGCTTTCATCATCGCCTTCAAAAACGGACAGAAGTATGATGTAGTTCAGGCAATAAGAGAGTATAAACAGAACAAGAACAAATAAGAAATGAAAATGAGCAAGGAAATAAAGATAGCTCTTGTGGCTGTCGTGGGCATATTGATTATGTACTTCGGAATCAACTTTCTGAAGGGCATCAACCTTTTCTCGTCACACAACTACTATTACATCACCTTTAACGACATTCAGGGATTGGGAGCCTCTACTCCTATCTATGCCGATGGTTACAAGGTGGGAACAGTAGACGCGATAGAATTTGACTATGGTCAGGATGGACCTATCAAGGTGAAGGCTGATATCGACAAGGCTTTGCGTATACCTGCCGGCAGTAAGGCAGAGATAGAGAAGGACCTCATGGGCAACCTGCAGGTGAATCTGCTCCTGGCCACCAATCCCCGTGAACGCATAGAGCCAGGAGGTATCATCCCCGGTGCTGTGAATGCTGGAGCCATGGGAAAGGTGGCAGATATGGTGCCTGCCATCGAGAAGATGCTGCCCAAACTCGATTCTATACTGGGTAGCCTTAATGCTCTCCTTGCTGACCCTGCCCTGGCAGCATCACTGCACAATGTACAGACTATCACATCCAACCTCACCGTGTCTACCCGTGAGCTGAACACCCTGATGACAGGTCTCAACAAGCAGGTGCCTGGTATGATCAACCGTGCCAACGGTGTACTCGACAATACCAACAAGCTGACTGCCAACCTGGCCGGTCTCGATGTGCAGGGTACACTCGACAGGGTGAACCGTACCTTGGCAAATGCAGAGGAATTCACCAACAAACTGAATAGTGACAAGGGAACACTCGGACTGTTGATGAACGATCCGCAGTTGTATTATAATCTCAATGCCACCATGCGCGATGCCGACTCGCTGGTTGTCAACCTGAGACAGCATCCTAAGCGCTATGTACATTTTTCAATCTTTGGCAAGAAAGATAAATAAAGATTTGTGTATTTGCTATTTATTTTATAACTTTGCAGACAGGTTCGCTTTGTTTGGAGCTGCCTGTAAAGTAAAAATAAATAGTAAATATATCATATAGAGAATGTTAGCAAGTCCAAAACCACTCTGGGATAATTGTCTCGCCGTTATTCGCGATGCAGTGAAGCCCGACCAATACAAGACTTGGTTTGAGCCCATCGTCTTCGAGTCGTACAAACCGGCTACGAAGACGTTGTTGCTTAGGGTGCCCAGTACCTTCTTCTATGAGTATCTGGAGGCTAACTATGTGGACTTGCTGAGCAAGGTGCTGCAGCGTAACTTCGGTGAGGGAGTAAGATTGACTTACCGTGTCGTTGCCGACTTGGAACACAAGAAGACCATTGTCCTCGAAGCCGATCCTAATGATGTGGATGTGGCTGAGCAGAGACGTATACAGGCCGAACAGCCTAAAGTGCAGCAGCCCGAAGACATCGATACGCAGCTTGATCCTAAGCTTACGTTCAACAACTATGTGGAGGGTGCCAGCAACAAGCTGCCACGTTCGGTAGGCTATTCTATTGCCGAACATCCCAATACCACTCAGTTTAACCCCATGTTTATCTATGGTCCGTCAGGTAGTGGCAAGACGCATCTTGTCAATGCCATCGGTGTGCTGACCAAGAAGACTTATCCCAAGAAGAGAGTGCTGTATGTCAGCGCACGCCTCTTCCAGAACCAGTATATAGAGGCGGTGCTTCACAACTCCACCAACGATTTCATCAACTTCTATCAGACAATAGACATGCTGATAGTGGATGATATTCAGGAGTGGGCAGGAAAGACCAAGACCCTTAATACCTTCTTTCATATCTTCAACAGCCTCTTTCGTAACGGAAAGAGAATCATATTGGCGAGCGACCGTCCTCCAGTGGAACTGAAGGATATGCCCGACCGTCTGCTTACCCGTTTCTCTTGTGGACTGGTGGCAGAGCTGGAGAAGCCGAATGTGCAACTCTGCGTGGACATCCTGGAAAGCAAGATACGAAGAGATGGGCTGCAGATTCCTGCCGATGTGGTGGCTTTCATTTCACAGACTTGTAATGGAAGTGTGCGTGAACTGGAGGGAGCTATCAATGGACTTCTGGCTTACAGTATCGTATATAACAGCAATATCGATATCCGACTGGCAGAGCGTGTCATCAAGCGGGCTGTGAAGATTGACGACCATCCGCTCACAATGGATGATATTATAGATAAAGTATGTCATCATTTCAATGTCACTCCTACAGCCATTCACAGCAAGAGCCGTAAGCGTGAGTTTGTGGTGGCAAGACAGGTGACGATGTTCTTGGCTGCCAAGCATACCAAAATGCCGGCCTCACGTATAGGAAAGCTCGTGGGCAACAGAGATCACAGTACGGTGATTCACAGTTGCACAAAGGTAGAGCAAAGACTGAAGCTGGATGCCGACTTCAGAGATGAACTGACCAGCATAGAAAACTCATTGAAGCTGAAAAACAACGAATAGTTAGTTTTTCAGCTTCAATGTTTTATAGAACTTTCGTAAGTAAGTTCAGAGGTTATAGTAGTTATTTATTGTTTTATCATCTTCTTCCACTTGAAATAGCCTGCTACGGCAATGATGACGTACAGACCATAGAGTCCTGCTTTAAAAGGAATACCTTTTACGATATACAGGTAGCAGCATACTACATCGACGATGATCCAGAAGAACCATTGCTCGATGTACTTGCGTGCCAAGGCCCACAGACCCACAAAGCTCAAGGCGTTGGTGAAACCGTCGAGAAGTGGAACCGTAGAATTAGTATAGGTCGCCAATATATAATAGGTGAGTCCCCATGCCACAAGGAAGAAGACGGTGGCAGGAAGATAGAGCGACTTGCGCATGCGGGTAATCGGCAGCTCTTCTTCAGCCTTTTGGTTGTGCTTCTTGCCAAACTTCCATACGGCATATCCGTAGACTGCAGCCACGGTATAGTAGGCTGCCATACCGGCGTCGCCATAAAGACCATGCCCCCAGTAAAGCCAGATGTCAAGGGCTGGCATCACAATTCCTATCAGCCAGAGATAAATGCTGGCACGGTACTCCAACAGGATGTAAACCAGTCCGAGTACCGTGGTGAAGATGTCTAAACCATGTGATGTGATGAAATCCATCATGATGTTTTAGTCGTTTTGTCGATGATTAGAAATTGATGGAGAGATGAGCCATGCAGTTGAATGGTGCTGATGGAGCAAAACCTGCTGCGTCCATGTCGCGTACATTCCATGTATTGACTGCGATTAATTTACCATCTGCCATGCGATATTGTGGAGCAGCCCATCCATTGTTATCATACAGAGAGTCGAAGATGTTGTAGAGGGTTACGCCCACGGTGGCATCTTTCATACCCAACTTCTTCAGTGAGAAGTGATAACTCAAGTCGATGTTGGTAGTGAAGTGTTTCTTCAGCAACAGAGTCTCATAGGTGGTGTTGCCGTTCTCGTCTTGACACATCATCTCCTTGAAACCTGTATTAGTCAAGTATTGGTCGCTGACATACTGGCTCTGGATGGCTCCCTTGAAACCAGCATACTGGAAGGTGAGGATGTTGTTGAAGATGAAGTCAGGAGAGAAGCTCAATGGAGTCTCGCCCAAGCTGGCTTTGGTCTCGCCATCTTCGAGAGTTACCATCATGTCCTTAGCGCGATTCTTTGACCAGGTGGCATTGGCATCCCACTGGAACCAACTTACTGGCTTCCATGCAGCCTCCAACTCTACACCCATTCGGTAGGTTTTCTCAAGATTGCGTGTTACAGCCTCGCCGATGCTGTTGAGCTCGCCTGTCAGCACAAACTGGTTCTTGTAGTTCATATAGTAGAAGTTGGCACCAGCTGAGAACTTGCTGCTCTGGTACTTATAGCCCAGCTCCAAATCGTTGAGACGCTCGGCCTTAGGCTTCTCTGAACCTGCATTCCAGGCCTCGTAGTTGTTTCTTACAGGTTCCTTGTGTGCGATGGCGTAAGAGATGTACACCTTGCTATTGGTATTGATCTCGTAGTTGAAACCGAACTTAGGATTGAAGAAATCGTACTTCTCGTTAATGATATAGTCGCCAGTGAAGCTGTTGCCAATGAACCAGTCGCTTGGGTCTTGCATCTTTACATTTACGTGGCGATACTGCAAGTCGAGGAAAGCGCTGAGACCCTTGACAAACTCGTAGTTCGCCTTGCCATAGATGTTGAAGCCGGTCTTCTTGGCATTGTTGCGATAGTATTCGAAATTATTGTCGCGGGCGATGTCACCGTTTACCTTGTGCCAAAGCACATTTCCCCAGTGGTCACCATCATATTTGTTCCAACCACCACCAATGTTTGCGGTGAGATTCTTCTGGTTGTCGTAGTTGACAGAGGCGATGGCACCATAGAAGTCGTTGCCCATCTGCTTGCGACGGATGAGGTCATTCTTCAGCTTGGTTGTGTTCAGACCATACTCGGCATAGTCTTTATGGCACTTATACTCTTCGTAGTAACCATCGCCACGGGTATAATGGAGCGCAGCATTGAGGTTCCAAAGATTGGTGAGGCGCTGGTTCCAGATGAGCTGATAGCTCTGAGAGTGATAGTTATCAGTTTGGTTGTCATAGTAAGCGCGGTTGCCGTTTACATCTGTATATTCACCACAAGAGTTGTAGCGACGGCCATAAAGGCTCTGCTCATACTTGGATGTGTAGTTCCATGCGTGGTAAGTTTCTTCCTGACCATTGAAGGTGATGAACTTCACCATGGTGTTGTCGCTGAAGTAGCCTGCCTGGAGAAAATAGCTGTTCAACTTGGCTGATGCACGGTCGAGATACCCCTTACTGCCGATGTCGGACAGTCGTCCCTGCAAACCCCAGTGGCCGTTGATAAGACCTGTGCTGAAGCGAACAGTCTCCTTGTGAGAGTAATAGCTGCCGCCCGATACATCGAGACCTACGTATGGCTTGGCACCAATATTGTCTGTCAGCATGTTGACAGTAGCTCCGAAGGCACCTGCGCCATTGGTAGAGGTTCCCACACCACGCTGAATCTGTATGCTCTGTGTGCTGGAAGCGAAATCGCTGAAGTTGACCCAGAAGAGTGAACTGCTCTCGGCATCATTCATAGGGATTCCGTTGGCTGTGATATTTACGCGGCTTGGGTCTGTGCCACGTACTCGAAGCGTGGTATAGCCGATTCCGTTACCTGCATCCGAGGTAAGAGTGATAGAAGGAGTGAGTGCCAACAGGTAAGGAATGTCCTTGCCATAATTGACAGCCTGAATATCGTTTTTGCTGACATTGGTGAAAGCCAAAGGTGCTTTCTTGCTTGCACGTGTCGAAATAACCTGGACCTCCTGCAGCTGTCTTGCCTTCAGAGTGTCGATGCGTTCTCCTGCTTTGTTTTTTGCAGCACCGGCTGTAGTCGCTACGCCGAAGATGAAGGCTGCAAAAAGCAACAAATCTTTTTTCATTTCCTTTTAATATATATAATGTATAAAATATAAAAAAGAGGTGTGTGGATATAGAACACCGGCAAGTCATGAGGCTTGCGCCTGCCATCGGTTTTTCTCATTTTCCCTACGCCAGCATTGCCTGGACAGGTTCGATGGGTCTGATCTCAGCATCCGCAATTGCGGTAGCACCCCTTAGTTAGCATTTTGCTAACTGGGTGCAAAGTTACAACAAAAGATATATACTGCAAAATAAATCGAATGTTTATTTTGTTTTAAGGCTTCTTCTTTTTATTGGACTGGAAATAAGGTTTATGGAATTTTGATAAGAACAAGAAGAAGATTTTTTTGGAGATTTGTTATGTAGTTCTCATTTTTTTTATATTTTTGCAGCATATCTTTTACCTAAACAATATATGAAGCATAAGAGGAGATTTATATGTAGAATGATTTGTGCCCTGGCGCTGTCGGCTCCTTTGGTAGTAAAGGCTCAGAGCGAACAGTCTTTCGTGTTGGACACATTACATCTGCCGGGAACAATGAATGTCGTTGAGCCGGAACTGCTCAAAAAGGGTGTGGTCAATAATGCACTCGATGCCTTGAACGGACAGACGGCAGGTGTGAACGTGACAAGCAATGGACTTGACCGAATGGCCATGCTCAACTCTGTGCGTGTGCGTGGCACCACGTCTATCATGGGCGGCAACGATCCGCTGGTTATTATCGATGGGGTGACATCGGATGTGGCTACGCTTGCTACTATTTATCCTGCTGATATTGAGAGTTTTACGGTGTTGAAGAATGCCAGTGAAACGGCTCTTTATGGATCGCGTGGTGCCTCGGGCGTCATACAGGTAAAGACCAAGAAAGGAACGGGTAGGGGATTTCAGATCTCTTACGAGGGAAACTGCGGACTTGAGGCCATGTGCAAGAGTATGGAGATGCTCAATGCTGCAGAATACATTGCTGCTGCGCAAAAATTAGGACTCGAGTATAACGATAAAGGCTACAATACCAATTTTCGTAAGACGATTACCCGTACCGGACAGGTGCAAAACCATTATCTGGCTTTCAGCGGCGGTACTCCGCACAGCAACTATCGGGCTTCTTTTGGCTATATAGACCACAATACCATCATCCGAAGCAAGGGGTATCGCAACTTGGTGGCAAAGATTGATGTTACACAGAAAGCCTTCGGTGACAGGCTCACGGGCGACTTCGGCGTGTTTGGATCTTCATTCAAGAACAACGATATCTTCGATAACCAGATGCTCTTTTATTCGGCTGATGCCATGAATCCCACCTATCCATATGACAGAGTGAATGGCAGCTGGCTGAAGAATGGATCGGCTTCGCAGATCAATCCTCCCGGAGCTTTGTTGGTTGAGCGGAATGACACAAAGAACATGAATTTCAATGCTCATCTGAAACTGAGCTATGACATCTCGAAAGACTTGAGCGTTTCTGGTTTTGGGGCTTACAGCTATGCTTCTAACGAGAACGACCAGTTTTGTCCTACATGGGTCTGGGCTCAGGGCAATCTGTATCGCGGTGAGTTCAAGAGTGAGGAATGGCTTGCCAATGTGCAGGCAAACTATCAGCATGTATGGGGAATACACGACCTGAAGGCTATGGCGGGAGCGGAGTATCAGAAAGATGTGCGCTCGGGATTCTGGACTTCTGCCAAGGGTATTACCAATAACGATATGGGCTATCATAACATAGGTGTTGCTGCATCACGACCTTTTGGTGGTACCGACAGCAACTATGAAGACCCGTCGCTGGCCTCGGTGATGGCTGGAGCCGACTATACTCTGTTAGGCAGATATGCAGTATCGGTATCGGTTCGTGGTGATGGCTCCTCAATGGTAGGCGATGATCATACTTGGGGCTTTTTCCCATCGCTGTCGCTGTCGTGGAACATGAAACGCGAGAAGTGGTTGCGCCATATAGATGATATCACGATGCTGAAACTTCGTACGGGTTATGGACGTTCGGGAAATCTTGGAGGAATTTCTTCTTATACTACCATGAATACGGTGCGGCAGAATGGTATCGTGTCAATAAACAGCTCGCCTACGGTGACGATGGGCATGATAAGAAACAATAATCCTGACCTGAAGTGGGAGACTCGTTCCACCTGGAACATTGGTGCCGACGTGGGATTGTGGAACAATCGGCTGGTCATGACGGCAGAATATTATTACTCCAAAACGACTGATATGCTTTATGCCTACGATGTGCCGGTTCCGCCATTCGCCTACGACAAATTGCTGGCGAATATAGGCTCGATGAGCAACCAAGGTCTTGAAATCGGTTTCTCGGTTACTCCTGTGCAGAAGAAGGATATGGAACTTAATATCAATATGAACCTGGCGTGGCAGAAGAACAAACTCTTGTCGCTCAGTGGCGAGTATGAAGGCATGCAGATGTCGGCAGCCGATGTGACGGCTATGGGAGGCTTGTCGGGAGCTGGACAGCATGGAGGTTACAACAATGTGGTTTATCAGATTGTAGGTCAGCCGCTGGGAGTCTTCTATCTGCCTCATTGCAAGGGATTGGTAGAGGATGGAAACGGACATTATCGCTATGATATTGAAGATCTGGACAGGAATGGAACGATGGACCTGAGTGATGGTGGCGACCGGTATATAGCTGGTCAGGCTACACCTAAGGTCACACTGGGTTCGAATGTCAGTTTCAGATATAGAGACTGGTATCTCTCCTTGCAGATGAATGGCGCCTTCGGACATAAGATATTCAATGGTACGGGATTGGCTTACACCAATATGTCGAGTTTCCCAGACTATAATGTGCTGAAGGGTGCACCCGAGAAAAATATTGTAGACCAGAATGTCTCTGACTATTGGTTGGAGAATGGAGATTATCTGAATATCGAATATCTCACCGTGGGATATGACGTGCCCATAAAAAAAGGAGTGGTAAAATCGCTGCGCCTTTCGCTGAGTGTCAATAACCTGGCGACGATAACAGGTTACAGTGGGTTGACACCGATGATTAACAGTTATGTGGTCAACAGTACGATGGGTATTGATGATAAGAGAACTTATCCCGTTTATCGCACTTACTCTATGGGCTTGAGCATTCAATTCTAAAAACATCTTGCAGATATGAAACACTATACCTTATTATATATAGCATGGGCAGCGATGTGTCTTACCTCCTGTCTTGACGAACATCCTAAAGACCAACTTGGCGAAGATGCCATCTATGGGTCGGCTTCTGAAATATATACCAATGCGGTGGCTTCACTCTACAACTATATAGGAAGCGCTAATGAGAGCGAGGGAATACAAGGAACGTGCCGGGGAGTATATGATTATAATACCCTGACCACAGACGAGGCGATGATTCCGATACGGGGTGGCGACTGGTATGATGGAGGATTGTGGAATGCCATGTATCAGCATCGGTGGACTGCCGATGATCAGTCGCTCTACGATACATGGAAATTTCTGTATAAGGTCATCGTGCTGGCTAACAAGTCCTTGGATGTGATCAATGAAAAGAAAGACTTGCTCTCTGTTCAGCAACAGCAGGAATATGGGGCAGAAGTGAAGGCTGTGAGAGCCTTGTTCTATTACTATGCCATGGATATGTTCGGGCGGATTCCATTGATTCTTTCTTCTTCCGAACAGGCTTCGTCAGGTGTGGATTGGGGACAGGTGCCGCGCAGTACAGTCTTCCGTTTTGTCTTTAACGAGTTGCAGCAGGCTTCGCCTTTTCTCCCTGACGAACATAGCAACAAAGAGGGGAAGTTCTATGGGCGTATCACACAGCCTGTAGCAAACTTCTTGTTGGCTAAGTTGGCGTTGAATGCTGAAATCTATACCTATGACGACTGGACGTCCGGTTATCAGAACCGGCCTCGAGGAAAGGATATTGTCCTGAACGTTCCTGTAGAGAACCATAACGCAGATGATGCTGCCGGAAGATTGGCAGACAAGCCTGTCGTCAATGGAAACTACCAACTGAATGCCTGGGAAACCTGTATTTACTATTGTGATAAATTGGCAGAGGAGGGTTATATGTTGGAGGATGATTATGCTGCCAATTTCTCTACTCACAATGAAAACTCTCGTGAGAATATCTTTACGATTCCTATGGATAAGAACGTGTATGTCAATCAGTTCCATTATCTCTTCCGCTCTTATCATTATGCGCATGGCGGGCTCTTTGGATGGGGCAGTGAGAATGGTACTTGTGCTACGGTTTCCACGATGAGGACAAACCATTATGGTGAGGCAGATGAGGATGCACGATGCAAGGTCAATTTCGTGGCTGGCGTGGTGAAGGTTGATGGAAAGAATGTTCTGATGGATAATGGTAAAGTTCTAGAATATCAACCTCTTGAGGTGAAACAAAATCTTACTAACAGCCTTTATGTCAAGACTGCGGGCGCCAGAATGGCTAAGTATGAGGTGGACCGAACTGCTTATATGGACGGTAGACTGATAAGCAACGATATTGTGCTTTTCCGTTATGCTGATGCTCTCTTGATGAAAGCTGAGGCTAAAGTGCGCAATGGAGAGGATGGTAGTGCTGAACTCGATGCTGTGCGCTTGCGTGTAGGAATGCCTGTCTGTGAGGCTTCACTCGAGAATATCTTGCGCGAACGTTTGCTCGAACTTGTTTGGGAAGGTTGGAGGCGTCAAGACTTGATTCGCTTCGGCCTCTTCACTGGGGCATACGATCTGCGTGAACCATTGCCAAACGAACAGTCAGGCTACACGACGGTGTTCCCCATTCCGCAAAAGTGTATCAATCTGAATAAAAAACTCATTCAGAATAAGGGGTACGAAAAATAAGGGAATGTAAGAAGACTTTGGTCATAATAGATGGCTGACGTTGGTCTTAATAGATGGTTGACGTTGGTCATAATAGACGACCGGGCTTGGTCATAATAGATGACCAGAATTGGCCTTGATAGGCGAGGCAAGTCTTTGCCTTGCGGATTTGGCTTAAGCAGGAAGTTTCATTATCTCGCAATAAAATCAGAAAAAGGCAGCAATAATATCTGGAAAACAGTGGCAGGAAAGCTTCTGTATATTTATTCGCCAGTAAGCTGTACTTAACTGTGAGAAAATAATTTCCCAGTTGGGAAAAAATATTTTTCCAGTTGGGGCGATATGGTTTTGCAGTTGGAATCTCGTTTTTCGGCAATTACTGCATGAATATGCGTTGTAAGTATTCGGCAGGTTTCGGAAAGTCAGAATGTAAGGCTTTGTTTATTGAAAACATCATGTTTCCCTTCGCCTGTGCGCCCGCACACGCGCAGCCCGCGCTCCCGTGTGTATAATATAATGAGAGTGGGGCAGGA
>SAMEA3663124__coassemble_52_pt1 | contig 42056 bp, 24 predicted proteins | sample SAMEA3663124__metabat2_high_PE_028 | metagenome-assembled genome bin SAMEA3663124 (sample SAMEA3663124) | pig gut metagenome | biome: pig gut; feature: pig-associated habitat; material: faeces | place: Denmark | collected 2012
CTTTTCTTTTATCACTGCCATTTTCTTCTTTTTTCTGCCATTTTTTAAAAGAAAAGAATCTATGGAAGTGAATACCTTCGATATTTCCTTCCTCCGTTTGGTTTTATCTCTCCGTTTTTGGCCATTTCTCGCGTCATTCTCTCCAATTCCCCGAAATCAACGTCTGGCAGACGTTTGGCCATTTCAGCTAACAAACTGTCTGGATGGAATCTCAAATCCTCTTTAATAAGCGCTTTGAGTCGGTAAGGCTCCATTGTTTTCAGGGTAGTTGTGAATTGCACCTTAGATCTTGCCACGAAATCTGCATTAATGGAATATTTAACACCCTTTCCTGTTCCCCGACTGTCGATGATACCGTTTGATAGCAGATCATCAACCCACGACCTGAGACGCTCACCATGAAGCAATTGTAGTTCACGGGCTAAATTAACAGCAGTAATGGTTCTGTGCTGTAGGATGATACCCAGTGAAATAAAGCATTTCTGGCTAATCTTATAATAGTCAGAAATATAGTCGCATAACCTTGATGCGTCTTTGGTAATGATGGTGCGACCTACAGTTACCTCAACATAGTCCTCTCCTTCTTCAACGACAGGTTTGTTCTTGCCTTCTGTCAGCAATGTTTCGTACATCTGGTCGTATCCTGTACCCTCGGTTTCCATCAGATGAAGGTCATAGAAAACCTTTGCCAGATGCAAATTGCGCTTCTCGGTCTTCTGAAGAATATTATTAACTGTGACTCCGATTGGCAACAGTCCGGGATTGGTGATGGTCATGTGGTCGGGGTAGATTTTGATGAAGATATCTCCACGAGTAGTGTAGGGACGATGCACGATGGCATTACACAGCAATTCTCGAACGACTTTTTCGTTGTATGCAGGAATGTTCTTACGCCATAGTCCATCCGATACTTCGTTGAACTCCTTCCATTCTGGTATTGACTCCCAGATGGCTTCTATCAGTTCTTTCGGATTATAGCGGTAGTCATCCCAAACCTTCTTATCCACTTTATTCTCCTTGGAATCATACTTGATATATTGCACAATAGGCGAATAAAGCAAACGTGCCCTTTGTTCTGGCTTTCCCAACCATAACACTCCCAAATTTGTCAAATAGCCAGAATCGTCTATCATCTGGTAATACGCCAGCATTTCCTCTTCCGACTTTGCCTTAACAAAATCTGACGCACGTTTTGACTCACGTACATCAATAATAAAATTATGCAGCTTTTGCTCGTCTGCTTTTGTCCAATGGATATTCAGGGAAACTTTTGTTTCCCAGTTATACGATGGCCTGTCTGAGATAAGTCTGCTCAGTTCATCGGGTAGCAGTACCCGGCTTGCATCGTGGTCGCGAATTAGATATTGTCCTTTGGTCGTGCTTGCTATTGAAACCTTTGAGGGGAAAACATGCAGACAAATATATTGGCCGCCATTCTCGGCAGTAATCACCTCTGGACGGATGGCAACATTGAAAGTTAACTCGTTTATTCTCTTAACAATCTTCTCCGGGAGTGTATCCGAAATGACCTGAGTGCTTTCCGGAAGACTGGAATCATCTTCTATGCCTATGCTGATAACACCACCATTGGCGTTAGCAAAGGCTACGCAGTCCTTTGCTAATTCGCCAAAGTTGGCTGTCCTTCCTGTCACAGTCTTTAATGACTTTTTGTCGAATTTTGAATTTTCTTCCATGTTGAATTTTCTAATTGTTACACTTTGCTGCTTGCGATGTCGTAATATTGCAGGAGTATTTCGTCTTCCGTAAGCAGGTTCTGTGGAATGCGGTCACCTACAAGAATGATGTCTGCAAAATTCTTGTCGCTGTAGCACTGTTTGAAACCAGCACGAACAGCTTCTACTCGAACATCCTTCAACTTACCACGAGGCTTACGACACACTTCCAAATAGAGTTTGAACTCTTTGAGAAGTGCTTTGGTGCGGAGTTTTTCTAGGTCCACATCGTCCTCGATGTTAGCTAAACGCCATGTTCCATCTTCATTCTGAATGAAGTTTTCTTCTAACAAAACATTTAAACCAGGAATTTGATCACCTTTTCTAATTCCATTGAGTGCTTTGATAAAGTTTGGATAGATATCTTGATATGTTTGCGGATTATTCCTTAATTCGTTCTTAAGCCACTCTATTCCGTTTGCTTCATCGCTTACCATGATGCCCATAGGCACAAAACTAGGAGCCTTAAGTTTCTTTTCCTCGTATTCGGCAGCCTGAGTTGCGGTAAAAAACATTCCGTCACGCTCGATAAAGCGTTCTCTTAAACCAATCTGAAATGCTGAAGCATCAAGTGGAATAGCCAGGCCCTTTTGGACATAGTAGCTTATAAGCCTATCAAAAAGTATTTTGGGACTACGTTCTACTATAGAGCTTGTTGCGTTTTCTTTTTGAATGTGTATTGGCAAATGATCTAAATGTTCATTTATAAAATTCCAAACATTTTCTTTGTCATCACTTTGCTTTAAACGGTCTGTTAATGAGTTTGATGGCTTATAGCAAGAAATTATCAAATCTTGCCTTACTGCGGTTGTCGTTGTAATAGACCTAATTCCACCTTGCTTTTTATCTAATGCTGCTACATTGGCTATTATTAAGCCTGCTGATGTTATTGCCATTTGAATAGAATTCCAAACAGCAGAACTTGTATTGCTAAATTCAATCGTAATCCATTTGCCAGGTTTTAATATACGATAAAATTCTCTAAAACATCGAACCATCATATCTCGATAGAAATCTGCAGATTTATTTTGTCCAGAATTCTCAATCGCCTCATGGTGGTTGTTAGTTATAACTTTTAACCATGGTTCTGGTAAAAAATTCAACTCTGAATAGTTGATGTTCGCTCCAAAAGGTGGATCCACAAATATGTAGTCCACAGAATTATCTTCAATAGTTAGATTATCAGCTGACCCAACATATTGCAAATTATCCTTTTTCTTTGGTAGAAACTCTGCAGCTCTTGATAATGCAGACACTTTGTCAGAAATTTGTTCTAACACGGATGTCTCAACTGGAGCGTTTGGTACATACAAAGTTCCTTTTAAATGTCCAGCATTCCAACCTCCACCACCATAGAAGTAGTTGCTAACATGAACTCGATTCATCACAGTGGAACGATTAATCATTCCAGTAAAGATAAAGCGTAATTTATCTGCGATAGGAGAGGATTCTATTTTAGAATAAAGACGTGCTAAGACAAATAAATTGCGTTTTGTAAAGAACTGATGAACATGATATATATTCCTGCTTCTTTTGGGCTGTTCTGTATTATATCCTACTGGCAATCTGTCCGTAGGGTAGAAATCTGTTATTTCTAATGCCTCAATTTTCTTTATCAATTCTTTATCAAAATCGTCGGCTTTCTTTTCAAAACGCTTTTTCCCCACAGTATATGCAATGATTACTGGTACAGATTTTACTTTTTGAATTGTCTCTTTCAAAGAATCATCATAGACAGTTTCCATTGCAAGCCTCGATGATTTCTTAGTTTGCATTGAATGACAATGAGGACAATGAAAATTATCCTTAATACATTTGTTTTCATAATCCATTGATGCATCCCAAAAAACATATTCCTTACCACAATTAGGACAAACGAAAACATCACTCCATACAACACAGTTAATTCTCCCGTTTGGCTTTCCATTTTCGTCAAGAGTTTGATACAGCCAACCGCATTCATCATTTAGTTCTTTTGTTATTCTTTCCATCTCTTTCTGCAAAACTTGCACATCAAGAGGTGTGTTATAACAGAAAGACATGTCTGCGGCATATGGTGAAAGGTCGCCGCATATTGCATGTCTAACACCCCATTGTGGTGTTGAATGAAACATGGATTTCCACTCATTTGCTATTTTAGTTGAATACAAGGAATTTATGTCACCACATGCTTGAGCTGCAACACCAGTCATGCCTGTTCCAGCAAAGCCATCAAACACGATATCTCCAGGTTGTGTATAATGCAATATGTAACGCATAATAGCAGGATGAGGAACCTTTGTATGATATGTATGTGCAGTATATACGGGGTTGTTCTTCCCCTCGCTCACATCGCTTGCATATGGCTCTTTCACCTCAAAGTTAGCCTTACGTTTGCCTTCACATTGAAGTTCTTTTTTCTCTTCTTCCCACTGCGCAATAAAGTCATTCAGCCAAGGATTGGGGCAAGCCGTATAGTATGGAGGGTCGGAAAGGTTGATGATGTCATCATCCTCTCCAATAGGGAAACCCTCTATCTTGCGAAGCTCTGGCAAACGGCGACGCAACTCTTCGCGGAAATACTGACGACGTTCCTCGTCGTTCTTAAATGTAAGACCGAAAACCGTCACAGGACCTTGCTCAACCTGTTCTTTGGGGTTGAGTTGGTCGAGATAATCGTCTGAGAAAAGTTTATCTGATGCCATAATGTCGCATTATTTTATGATGATTCTTATATCTTCGTATTTTTTGCCTTGCTGCCTTTGCTCATTGATAATATCATCTATAAGAGCGGAAAGAGCATTGCGGGCAGATTCGATGTCAAGTGGTCGATTAAAACGAGACTTGAAGCTGTCCATTGTGAGTTCCACTACATTAAAGTTCGTGGAGAGCTTCTTTAATACCGTCAGCAGAGGATGAACATATTGGGCAGAAAGAGAGACATTACCAGACACAAACTCGTCGAACAATGTAGCCTCCTGCTGTGAAAGCATCTGCTTGTTCTGCTGTGCCATAGGGTCTTCCAATGCTGCCTTTATCTGCTCTTCCATACCAGCATGTATGACGGCAATCTCTTGTTTCAACTCTTTCAGATTTGGCTGAGGCTTGCCTCCTTCGGAAACAGGATTGAAGTTCTGGAAAGGAGTCTGCATGATAGTCTGCTTCGTCACGGTAGGAGAAGCAATGCGCACTCCATTATACTTCTGTATCCAAGAGTCATATTCGTATAAACTGATGATGCTCAGGCTGGCATCTGCCTGCACAGCCTTTGCAACCGCTTCTGCAACCTGGCGTTCGGGCATATTCTTGATAGACGTAAGCAATGTCTCTTCTGTGGCAGGAAGATGAGCAGCCACGTATGCAAATAAATAGTAGTCGGCATAGCGCGCTTTCAACTGTTCAAGTTCCTGCATATACTGCTTGCGTTGCGCATCGCCCTTGACAATAATTTCGCCTAAACGGTCTATAGAAGTCTCTATGTCAGATTTCAGCGCAGTATCAGCTACATAGCGTTTCGCCTCACTCAGATAGCTGATGATGAACTTAAACTTCTCTACCTCGTTCAACAGTTTCGCCCACTTCAGCAGGTCGCCCTTGTCGGTAACAAGTTTCTCGTGAATCAGTTCTTTGGTCCACTGAAGATTGCGAAGCTTGGCTTTCGTGTTGTAATTGCGTACCTTGTCACAGAAACCTTTCAGAGCGTCCAAACGGTTACAGAGCGAAGAGGCATCAAACGGACTCAACACTTCCACACCGGCAAGCATGAAACCTCCATGAAGCTGATGGGAAATAGTGGCAGCCTTTGTGGCCAGCTGCTGGGCTGCCGCAAGCAGGTCGGCAAAGAAGGGGGAATCGGGGATGTCAATTTCGGCAGTACGGTCTTTTTCTAATAAGCCATAACTCAACTCACGAACCAATGGGATGTTAATGCCCTTTGGAGGAGCAATGTGCGAGAATGTATTGAAGTCATGGTTGTTGAGATTGACAATCTTTTCAATATTGCCGGCATTGATATGTGTGCTGTCGCCCAGGACAATCTCTATTTCTCCAAGTTGTGCCATAGCCGCCATGACGACAAACTCCAAGTCTGCCTCTATCTCGAAATCAATGGTGACATATTGCTCTTCATAGAACTGCTTCAATATATCAGAGCGATTAAGCACCTGTCCGCTACGTTGCTCCAGTTTGTTTTTCAAAATCTGAGCATACTGGGAGTGGTCTGTTGAAAGATGGCCATCAGTCCACAATCCAAGACCGCCCAAGATGGCAGTACCCAGACTGCTGGCTGATTGTGGAGTGGCAATAGCAATACGTGCGGCTTTCAATACATTATCACGATTCTTTTTTCCAAGCGGATAAGGTAGGTTGGAGAACTTGGGGTAGTGCTTGCATTGTTCACAGAAGAGGTCTTCAAGAATATCTGATGCCACATTACTCAACATGCTCATCTTGTCCTCACCCTGAGGGTTGAGTGACGAAAGCGGATGCTTCTCTCCATTGAACTCCACCATGCAACTTTGCATGAACTCGTTATTGAATTTCTCGCGAGCTGATTTGAAGTACTCATCTTTCACAACCTTATAGTTCGGCTTTTCCACAGAACTGGCTCCATTGATAAGCGCCTGAGAAGCTCCATAGAGTGTGACCGCATCACGGAAATCCTGGCTCAGCGTATCGAAAAGGAAGAATACACCGTCCTCTTCTGGTTGATGCTTTGCTGATTTCTTGTCAAAGATTGGCATGAAGTACAGGTAGAAATGCTGCTTTGGCTGCGTAGTGGATTTAGCATTAGGATTGCCCATGAAAATGTAGCCATTCAAACTAACATTGTGAGATTTCCAATTAACACTGTGATCCCATATCCGGAAGTTTGGACGATAGACATTCCAATCTACAGGCATTATCTCGGCAAGGAAATCATAGAAGTATTCATCTTTCACATTATCTGGCATCGTAGCTGCATAATTGATGACATTCTGCTTGTAATTGACACCACCCTCTATGCGCAAATGATACTCCAGGTTTTCCTCATTGCGTTCAAAGTATTGACCTATGGTTGCCTTGACAATATTGTTAAGCGTTGTGGTGATGGAGAGGTCAACCAGTTCCTCAAAGTTTGTTGCTATAGGGTCAACATAGCAAAGGTCATTGGCCAATGATTCTGCCAGCACACCATTTGTTTTGGTAAGGTCTGATTGCAATATCTTAATTGCTGATGCTGCCACAATACGATGTGCCAAAGGCTTCTTTGGTGAACGGCCGCCTGTAAAATAGTCATCTATCTTCTGGTCAACAAGTGATGTTATCTCTGATACCTTGCGAACATCAGGAATTGCCATCAAATCTTGTGTACGCAGCATATCCTCCCAATAGGAATCATAGCAAATTAAACCGGGTTCCTTCTCGGGAACATCTTTATCAAGCATCGTTTCAAAACGACGTGAAAGAACTTTCAACACTTCGCGCTGGTTTTTACCAACACGGATTTGCTGGAAGTTGTCAAAATAAGAAGGATGAACAGGATATAGATTGACAAAAGTATCGAGGTCGTGATTCAGGTCTGGGAACAACGTGATAAACTTTTGCAAATGTTCCTTAATGGCTTGCTGTTGATGGGCGTTTTTGCGCAAGAGACGTTCCTGCACAATGAACTGCACATCTGATTTCTCAATCTTCAAATCGGTATAACGATCGGCCACATGGCTAAGCATATCAGCAGCAAACTGGAATTCCGGTGCCTGGTATATCAGCTCCTGCACGCCGAATACCATACGGAATTTCGTACGGTCGGACATATGGCCAAGTGCTTGCAATACCTGAAGGTCACTTCCTAACAAATGGGGCTGTGCATGACCTTGCAGATAAGAAAGCATTTCGTCTATCACAAACATAAAGCCCTTATCTGGGTAAGATTCCTCAAATGCGGCAAGCATCTTCTCCAATTTGTCATAGTAAGGTACAGGGCGATCATCCTCATAAATACTATAATCCACACCCCATTCTTCGAGATATTTGTCAATCTGATAGGTAATCATATCCCAAAGTGAATCTGTACCACTAATCTCGAAGCGCACCACCTTATAACGACCTGCGATTTTCTGCAAGCATTCCTTTGCTTTCTGGTTGTTGAGGAAATCAAGGTAATGTGCATCTTCTGCAATGATAGAGAAAAGCGACATCAAGTGAGATTTACCGGTTCCATAGTTACCTACCACTTGGATACCTCGTGTTTCTTGGGTAGAATCGAGGTCGAGTTCCCTACAAATACGCGGAATGATAAAGTTCTCGAATGCATTGGAGCAGACAAAAGTCTTAACTAATCGGTCACGGTAATCACCATCGTTGAGTTTGTCGAACTTTATGATCTCATCAACAGACTCAAATTGGATTAATTCTTTATATTTCATATGCTTGCCATTTTTTTATAATTTCATGTAGTTAATTCCCTCTAACGAAACTGAATATTCACGGGAACATCCTTGGGTAAGGAAAAGATGGTTGTCCTGAACATGTCCTTTTCCTAAATCAAGAAGTAATATCATATTTTGTGACCACCTGTCAAGAAAGCCTTCCAAATCAATTTTCAAAAGCGGTTCAAACAAGATTCCGATGTTTGATAGCGCAAGATACTCACCAAATTCTTCGGATTTACATATAAGGGAACGAAGCAAGGCATTAAGATGGTCCTGTACTCGCATGGAAAGGCGGCGGTCGCTAATCTTATCCTCAATAAAAGCGCTTACCTCAAGACCCACGTCAATATAGTCAAAACCAACTATACAACCATCTGATATGACCAGATGATTGCGCGATGGACTGGATAAGAATGCCTTCAGTATTCCCATTATATAGCAAAAGAACTCCCAAGCCGTGTCTCGACAGGCGACCAAGCCATTTTTACACAGCGGGGAGTTCTATTGTTCTTTTTAATATGCCTTAAAGCATTTCGTGGTCTTTATCGAGAATATCCGCAACTCGATTGAAGTACTAAATGGAGTCTTGCCCCATTCGTCTCTTCCTAAGAGACGGATATTTGAGCACAAAGATACTAATTTTTGGTCAAAATACACATTATTTAATAAGAAAACACGCTTTTGGCATATTATTTTTATACTTTGTTTAGCAAATCGCTATGCAAAACGCTCAAAAATCGTGGAATATCAATGACTTTTTGTTTCTCCACGTCTCTTAGGAAGAGATTGAGAAATTTGCTAAACAAATTCTTGTTTACAACAATCCCAGAATCATCTTGTTAGCTTTGTCAACAACTGACGTTTCCTGTGAAGCGAGGTATATTTGTGTGGTAGCCTCTGAGTCGTGTCCCATTCCTTCGCTGATGACAGATAAAGGTACGTTCTTCGCTTTGGCTGCACTCGCCCATGAATGACGAGCCACATACATAGTCAGCGGTCGCTGGAGTTTCAACATTGTCGAAAGTTCTTTCAGCCGATAGTTGACCAAATGCAGGGCATTATCATATTGCCTCCGCTCATTTCCTTCCTCTTTGATGATAGGGAGAAGAAAGTCTGTTTTGTTTTCAGGATATTTGGCAATGATTTCTGCCATGCACTTCTCCCACTTGATGCTTAGTTCTTGTCCTGTCTTTCGTCTGCGATAGGTCAGGATGCTATTCTGAAGGTCAGTCTTTTTGAGGTACGCCATATCTATGAAAGACATGCCTCGGGTATAGAAGCTGAACATGAACATATCTCGGGCAAAGTCCAATGAAGGTTTCATGGATAAGTCCAACTCCTTCAGGGCTTTAATAACCTTGATAGGAATAGCCCGTTTCACCGTCTTGTCCACTCCTGTATAGACGTGACGGAATGGATTGTTCTGTGGAGTCAGTCCTTTCTCCACGGCACGGTTATAGACAGCCCGAAGGTTACGCATATAGAACGAAATGGTATTCATGCGACACCTCTGGCTTTCAGGTGGGCTTCGTATAGGAGCATCATGTCTGAACTGATGCCGTCAAGCGGAAAAAAGTAGAGGCTGTTTTTTACTTTTCTTCTCAGAAGAGGTCTAATAGATGTAACAGGTAAGAAATGACATATCTATGAATATAGACGATAAAGAGTTAATAGAAAAGCTACAGGTAAATCCAGAGAAAGGATTTCGCATGCTGATGACCAAATATCAGGAGGCTGTCTATTGGCACATACGCCGACTGGTGGTTTCGCATGCTGATGCTCAGGATGCCTCACAAGACACCTTTGTGAGAGTATATCGCTCCTTCGGTCAGTATCGTGGCGACAGTTCTCTGCGTAGCTGGATATATCGCATTGCCACCCGTGAGGCCCTGCGCATCATCAGCAAGAGGAGGCAAGAAGAAGTGTCGATGGAGTCGGAGACAACAGGTGTTCGCCTTCTTGCAGCCGACAACTATGTAGATTACGCCGACCAGGTGGCAGTGAAATTGCAGCAAGCCATCCTCTCGCTTCCCCCCAAGCAGCAGTTAGCATTTAATATGCGATACTATGATGAGTTGGGATTCGACGAAATAGCTCGTGTGGCAGATTCTACACCCACCAGCATCAAGGCAAGCTATCATATTGCCAAAGAGAAAATTATCAAATACATGAATTCAAATGATTAAAAATATGGATACTAAGTTCGATTTCCAACAGGTGGGCAAACGTATGCCTTACTCTGCACCCGATGGTTTCTTGAAGGATATGGAGACCCATGTCCTTGAGGCTGTGAAGAACGATCGTCATGAGTCTCTCTTCTTGCAGCAGCAGAAGAAGCGTTCTGCTTTTAAGGTGATATGGACGGCTGCCCTGGCAGTTGCTGCGTCAGTGGCAGTGCTCTTTGTTCTCCATATAGACTTTTCTGATCCTAAGTCCCCACAGGTCGACAACAGTATAAAGGCTGTAGACCAAGCGTTCGCTCACTTGTCTTCTGCCGACCAAGCATTTCTTCTGGATGTTTACCAAGATGATGTGTTTCTCAATAATTAAAGACTCAACTTCTTGAATTAAAGATAATCCAACATTTTAAAACATAATGATTATGAAAAAGTTATTTAGTATTTTAATGATGGCTATTGCCATGCTTACATTCAGTATCAGTGCATTAGCTCAGGCTCCTACTAAGAAGCAGCGCATCTCTCGCGAGCAGTTGGCTGAAAAACAGGCACAGCACATTGCCAATAGCTTGGCGTTCGACGATAAGACGAGAAGCCAGTTTGTTGACACCTACACCCAGTGCCAGAAAGAGATATGGGCTCTTGGTTCTCATCCTCGTCGCAATATGGCTGAAACAGAGGCGCAGACAGAACAGCAGATTAAGCAGCGCTTCGAGAAGAGTGAGAAAATTCTCGAAATTCGCCAGAAGTATTACAAGAAGTACTCTCAGTTCTTGACCCAGAGACAGATACAGCGTGTCTATGAGTTAGAGCGCCAGATGATGAAGCGTTTTGCTCAGAAGAGAAAACAGAATGGTGGAAAGCCTGGGATGAAAAGAACGCCCCAAGCCAGACGAATGTAAGCCGTCTTGTTGTGCCAGTTTAAGAGTTTCGCTTCTCTCGTTGCTGCAGCTCTTCCCATGCCATTATCAGGGCGACGACACCCGAGTAGCTTTTCCTACCTTCTGATACGTGGTTGCCCTTGAGATAAAGGTCGAAGACATAGTCCTGCATACTACTGAGTGCTTTGCTTCGCTTGCTGAGCCAGTAGTGGCGGTCGTTCTTGACCAGCTCTATGATCTCTGGGCGAATATAGTTTATCAATTGTCTGCCCTCCTTTTCTCCTAATAGGTTGAAGACACTGTTGAGAACATGTGGAAGAATGTGGTAATAACCACTAAACTTCACAGCCTTGTCTGTCGACGATGTACATGCCAAGTAGCTGTAGAAGTTGGCTTCGCCCTCATGGGCTATTCCTAAGAAATGTGCATATTCGTGCGCATAGATGGCGGGATAGTCGTGGGGGCGGATTTCGCAGTTGAGGGTAAACTCGCAGAAGAAGGGTGCCATGCTACCTGTTACGCCAACCATCGAACTGATGGGTGTGAACACCATCGTCTTGACATGGGGATGAGGATTGAAGGAAGCATTGATGCCTTCTCGTTGTCCCATCTTCTCATATACATTCAGAATCGCATCACTCACTCTTCGTTTCCACTCTTCACTTTCCTGTTCTTCACTCTTCACTCTTTGTTCTTCACTCAATAAGTTGAGGCTGTCGGCATAGCGATAGGCAAACTCGCGTAGCTTGTCCTTATCTACTTCTGCTGGTTTCATGCCTGTGCGCTGATAGATGTTGGGCTGCGAGTAGTTGAGTCCCCAGGCCATGTAGAACCATACGTAGATCCACAGCAGATATTCTGCCACTCTTCCCCACACCGTCTTTGTCTTGGGATAACTGTTCCCTTTAGCTGCCAGGAAGGCGTAACGGCGGGCAAGTCGTTTGCGAAGGACAATCTCGTAGAGAGGATAAAGAATGACCCATGCGATGCTGAGGGCGATGAAGATGTCGCCTATGGCAAACGGGAAGATGCCCGAAAAGGAAGATAGTATTCTCCCGATGATGCTGTATATATATAAGGTGTAAATGTAGCCTAAGTATGGGCTCCACTTAATGACGAGAACGAGGACGAGCAACGACAGGAGCAACCAGTGTCGCCATCTTAGTCGGTTGAAAGTATTTGATAGTTTCATGTGTGGCTTGATAATGAGAATTTTCATACATTTTACAATGCTGCAAAAATACACAACTTTTCTGAATTATTGACAAGGTGACTCTGTTTTTTTTCTATATTTGCAATCACAAAGCAGATTATTAACTTTAACATATAGGAGGGCGGATCATGAAAAAGTCATTAGAAGCATTCGAGGCAAAGAACCTGGAGTATGAGAACATCTACAACGAAGAAGATGATCGTAGAGAATATAATTCTATTTGGTACAACTGAGCATCTTGTTTGAAGCTTTTACCCACGTGCTGTTGAATTTCTGATTCAGAGTACGTGGGTAAAATTTTGTCATTTCTCGAAGTGCTGATAGTCTTTGCTTTGCTTCCAGTCGCCACCCCATCTGAATCCTTTTTCCTTGAAAAGGCGATAGCATAGGTCGCCCCTTTGAATCATGTATGCGTGTTTCTTACTGCGGTCGAGATAAGGACGGGCTGTGGCTGGTTCTATTACTTCTTTGCCATTTCTCAGTCGTTTGTGGTAGGGGTTGTAGAGGGTGTTGATGTCTACAGCCATTCCTCTGCCGTGCTTTGATACGGTGTGGGTATGCGAGATAAACCTGAAGTTAAAGCAAGAGGAGTTGTTGGCTCTCATGGCCCGTTCGTCGTCTGCGTTCCAATAGTCGATGAGCCGCATTCGTTCTATCGGATATTTTGCCCGGTAGAGTTTGTACAGAATGTCGAGCACATCGTTAGCTATGGCTTTGTTGACCACCATTTCTCCCACGATGCTCCTGCCTTCCTTGTCGGTGTGCAGGCAGCGCAGATAGCGCAGCTCGCTTCTTGGCACAGTACAATTCTTCTTGTATGTTTTTCCCTTCATCATGCTGAAGATGTTGTCGGGAATGGGCACGGCATAAAAGTAATGTTTTTCTCCCTTTTTGCTGATGCTTTGCTCTGTGACAGTCTCGCCTGGGTTCTGTGCTTTCAAGGGCATACAGAACAGCGAAGAGAGCATGATGCACAGAAGGAGGAGTGTCTTCGCCAACAATCTGCTTGCCGGGATGTAATGCGAGTCTTTTATTTCGCCAATGACGATGATACTGTGAAGACTGCCTATGCAGTCAATGTTGCCGAGGGTGTTGAGCATGAAGTCCTGATAGTCTTTCATGTCGTGTGCATACACTTTGATCTGAAAATCATAGTCGCCCGTGGTGTTGTAGCATTCCGTTATCTGGTCTATGTTCTGCACGGTGTCCATGAATTGCTGTATCAGGTCGTGAGTGTGCTGCTTCAGTCGGATATTGCATAGCACGATGACGTTGTGCCCCATCTTGTGATGGTCGACGATGGCTCCATATCGCTGTATGTATCCTTCCCGTTCCAGTCGTTTCTGACGTTCAAAGGTAGGCGAGGGCGAAAGGTGTACTCTTGCTGCAAGTTCCTTGACGGTGAGCCGGGAGTTCTGTTGCAGCAACTTCAGTATCTTGATGTCTATGTCGTCGAGTTTTTCTTCTGTTGCCATAATCTATTCTTCTTTAAATGTGTATTTTTTTACAGAATAATATTCTGTGTATCGATTATTCTAACTGCAAAGTTAGCATATTTTTCTGAATTATGAAGAATATTTGGCGGATAAAATTCTTCTTTCTACCTTTGCAGCCGAAAAAGAAGCATTTCTGCCGTCAGTGGGGCAGGATGCAGACAGTCCTCATGACACATAATATTAAAGAAAGGGAGATAAAAACATGAGCAACGTGAGAAATCAACATTTTGAGGCAGTGGGCAGCTATTTGCGCCCAGCAGAGTTGAAGGAAGCCAGAGTAAAGTTTGCCGAGGGACAGATTTCGGCAGTAGAACTTCGTCACATTGAAGACCGGCTTATCACAGAAGTGGTCAGACAGCAGAAGGCGCACGGATTGCGCTATATTACAGATGGCGAGTTTCGTCGCAGCTATTGGCATCTCGACTTTATGTGGGGATTTGGCGGCATAGAGCACATAGAGTTGGATCATGGTTATCAGTTTCATGGCGAGGAAACCACGAAAGGCTCCCTCCGTCTTACAGGAAAGATAACAGGCGAGAACCATCCCTTCATCAAAGATTTCTTGTTTGTGAAGCAGTTTGAGGAGGAGGGCGTAGAGGCCAAGCAGACCGTACCGGCACCGGCACAGTTTCTGGCAGAGCTGTTCCGAGGAAAGAATGCCGAGAACACCCGTCAGTTTTATTCCAACACCACAGAGCTGATAGAAGACATTGCCAAGGCCTATCGCACATTCTTCCACGAGATCTATGCAGCAGGCTGTCGAACTGTACAGTTGGACGACTGTACCTGGGGCATGATTGTAGATGACGATTTCTGGAAGTCGATGGCAGGCACGGGCTTTACCCTGGAACACGAGGCCCTGCAATATCTGAAGGTCAACAACCTCTCCATAGAGGGAAAGCCCGAGGGGCTGACCGTCAACACGCACGTGTGCCGTGGCAACTATCATTCATGCTATGCCACGAAGGGCGCCTATGATGCTGTGGCTCCTTATCTCTTTGCCCGCGAGGATGCCGACACCTTCTATCTCGAATACGACGATGAGCGTTCGGGTGGCTTCGAGCCTCTGCGGTATGTGGCTGAAGGCAAGAAGGTGGTTCTTGGTCTGATAACCAGCAAGTCGCCTGTGCTCGAGGACAAGGCCACAGTCATAGCCCGCATTCATGAGGCGGTGAAGTATCTTCCTCTCCAGCGTCTCAGCCTGAGTCCTCAGTGTGGTTTTGCTTCTTGCGAGATAGGCAACAAACTGACAGAGGCAGAGCAGTGGACCAAGTTGGATCTTGTGCGAGAAATCGCCGAGGAGGTTTGGGGAGCGTGATGCTTCCCCTTGTCTTGCAAAATCATCCGGGGCAATGACTTGTTCTTACAGCGCAAGCGCTTCGTGTTATGATATTGTAGGGTCATCATAGAAAACCGATGCCGGTCGTCTATGATGACCCTTCTTGGTTGTAATAGACAGGTTGCAAAATACCATGATAACAGGAATAACGCAGTTTCTCAAAGAAGAAATAATGCGTGTTACGGAAAAATAGTAAACGATAATTTGTTTTGTATTATCTTTTTGTTTAACTTTGCAGAAGCAAAGCTGCATCTCAGCATAATATTCAAGCAAGCTTGATATCCTGCATTCGATTTGTATTTGCTTTGCAGACCAAGAAAATCGGTGTGTGAGCCTTCTGTTGTGATAAGCTATCTTTATCGGCAACAAATAGTAGGTCTAATAATTAAAGACGTGTGTGTAATGCAGACAGTAAAAGAAGAGTCGTATCAGGCAATATTTAGAAAATATTATCCCCGTATGTACTATTATGCCAAGCGTATAGTGGGGGAGGACGCTGCAGATGATGTGGTTCAGGAAGGATTTCTTGAACTATGGAATCGCATGGATGCATTGGATACAGAAGGTCCGCAGATAGAGTCTTATCTCTACAAGACCGTCTATTCGAGAGCATTGAATTATCTGAAGCGTTACAAAAAGATCAACACTGCGGCTTTAGAAGACATCAACGAGATGCGTATGTCGTGCTATCTCTCCTCGATGGGTGATGGCGAGCACGACATGGAAAATGCAGAACTGAATAGGAAAATTAATCAAGCCATCAGTGAACTGCCGGACAAGTGCAGGGAGATTTTCGTCTTGAGTTATCTCAAGGACATGAAGAACAGCGAGATCGCCCTCATGATGAACGTTTCCGTTCGTACGGTGGAAGCCCATATTTACAAGGCACTGAAGATGCTTCGTTCTCGTTTGGGAATAATATTCTTATTTTTCTTGTTTTTTTTGGATAATTGAGTAAGTGTTTTCTTAACAATAATTGTTATGGTGTTTATAGGATCATAATTGGTATTTATAGAATCATCCATTTAAAAAGAAAAAGGTTATGCAAGATATAAATAGGATAAACGAAGAGTTGAAGGCCAAATTCCTGGCAGGCGAGTGTGCCGAGGAGGAACTCCTGCTGATAAGAGATTGGCTCAAAGACTTTCCTGAAGAACAAAAGGAACTTTTCAAAACGGAAAAGATGAGTGATGAACTCAAGGCGCAGTTTATGCCCAAATCACAGATACGAATGGCAGAGGAAAGACTGCAGGCTCGCATCAGAAAGCAGGAGGCAGAACAGGAGGCAGAACAGCAGACTGAGCATCATGCTCGCGTGGTGAGTATGTGGCGTCGTGCAGCAGCTGTCGCTGTGGTATGTGTGCTGGGCGGACTGGCTTGGTTCTATTTGCAGCACAACTCATTGCGCAGTATGCAGATGCAAGTTGTCATGACTGGAGCCGATAACGATACAACATTGATGTTGCCGGACGGAACAAAGGTTTGGCTCAACAGGCAGTCTGCCCTCAAATACCCTAAAGAGTTTGATGCAGAGGACAGAGTTGTGGAAATCGAAGGTGAAGGCTATTTTGAGGTAACCAAGGATCCTCATCAGCCATTTATCGTAGAGAGCGATGTGATGAGTGTCAAGGTGCTGGGTACGGTGTTCAACTTTCATGTAGACAAGGAACAGCAGAAAGCATCGGTAAGTCTTCTTGAAGGAAAGGTGAGAGTGGCTGGCAACAACGATGAGGGAACCATCGAACTGGAGCCAGGACAGAAGGCTTTCGTTGATGCCAGGATGGGCAGCATGACGGTTTCGGAGGCTGATGTCTATCAGGAAGCCATGTGGCACGAGCATAAGACTGCATTCAGTAATGCCAACATAAACTCCATCGCCAAGTTGTTGGAGAATATATACAAGGTACAGGTAGTAGTCGATCCTGCTATCGACCAGAACAACACTTATTCGGGAGTCGTCAAGGAGAAAGAAACTATCGACTCAGTGCTTGACCTGTTGCAGAATACACTGCCTATTCATTACAAGGTGAAAGGCAATAAGGTTTATCTCATCAAGTAGGATACACCTTATTATATATATAGCATGTGTGGAAGCTTCCACGCCCAACGAAAGTTGATTCAGAAAAAACACTTATTCAAAAAAAAGTTATTTTTTGAGTAAGTGTTTTTTTGTTTTCCGATGTTATATAAGTGATATTTATTAACAACAATGTAGGTAGTTAACGACCTAAAGACTAAAAACAAAGATTATGACACATTGGTATCATTTACAAAAATCAAAAACCGCAGCAGTAGCCTTTGCGCTGATGTTGCTTGCTGGTTCTTGGACAGCTGCCAAGGCTCAGGTTACGTTGAATGTTCCTCAGACTACATTGGGAACAGTCATCAAGCAAATCCAGAAACAGTCTAAGTATCAGTTCACCTATGACGACAACTTGGCTAAGATGCAGGTTAATGCTGTTAAGGTCAAGAATGGTAAGGTGGAAGACGTGTTAGACAAGCTTTTGCACAACAAGAATGTCACTTATGTTATCAAGGATGGCATTATCTATCTGAAGAAGAAAGAAACACCAACCTCCCCTAAGAATCACCAGCCTCGCCAGAAGCGTACATACAAAGGTACACTTCTCGACGAAAACAAAGAACCACTTATCGGTGCGGCAATCTTGGTGAAAGGCACCACTCAGCGTGCGGTGACTGATATGGATGGTAACTTTACCATCGAGACCGATGAACCTTCTCCAGTGTTGCAGTTCACCTACTTAGGTTACAAGACCATGGACATCGCAGCCAAGGAAGGCCATGCTGTAAATGCTCAGATGCTTCCCGACTCTCATTCGCTCAACGAGGTGGTTGTTACAGCTCTCGGTATCAAGCGCGAGAAGAAGATGTTGGGTTACTCTGTACAGGACGTTAAGTCTGACGCTCTTAATACCACTGGCGATCCTTCTGTTACAGGTGCTCTCGACGGTAAGGTAGCTGGTTTGCAGATGAATACCGCAAGCACAGGTCTTGGTGGTTCTACCAAGATCACCATTCGAGGTAACTCTTCACTCACCGACAACAACCAGCCTCTCTGGGTGGTAGACGGTGTGCCTTTCACAGACAACCAGAGCTCTGATGCTTCTGCTTATGGTGGCTACGACCGTGGTGGTACGTCACTCGACCTCAACCCTGAGGACATCGAGTCTATCTCTGTGCTCAAGGGTGCCAACGCTGCAGCCCTCTATGGTTCACGTGCTGGTAATGGTGTTATCTATGTTACTACCAAGAAGGGTAGCCACAAGCAGGGATTCGGCATCACTTACAATGCCAACTTCACTTGGAGCAAAGTAGCTGAGACCATTCCTATGCAGAAGCAGTATGGTCAGGGTTCAAGGGGCGCTACCGTTTATAAGGAAGGTGAGGATGGCAGCAAGACCTTGTCAAGCGAGTTGGCTTTCGGTGCTCCTCTTGATGGTAGATTGGAGCCTTCTTTCTTGGGTGAGAACATCGCTTACAGATATTATGGTGATAAGTTGAAGGATTATTTCAACACAGGTTTCTCGCAGTTCCACACTGTAGCCCTCGGAAACTCTAACGAGAAGGGACACTTCCGCCTCTCTTTGGGTTACAACGACAATAAGGGTCTTTTCAAAGACGAGACACTCGATAAGTTGATTGTCGACCTCAATGCTGGTAGAACCATCAACAAGTATCTTTCTACCGACAGCAAGATTTCTCTTTCTCGCATGAAGGCGGAGAACCGTCCTATGTCAGGTTTGAATGGTGAGGTGGCTCAGTTGCTTTTGATTCCTGGCAACGTTCGCTTGCAGGATCTTCAGACCTATACCACCGACGACCAATTGCACCGCAACTGGTTTGGTCCTGATATGCAGTATGCCAACCCATACTATGTGCGTCATCGTTTCCAGAACAGTGATGAGCGTTGGCGTGCCTTCGGTTACTATGGTGCCAATGTCAACATCACCGATTGGTTGAAGTTCAATGCTAAGTATGCTTTCGACTACTATCGCACTCGCATTCAGACCTCTGACCTGAGTTTGGGTAACTCTGCTGTCAGCACACCTGGCAAGCACTGGAGCGAGATTGTTACCGATGACAATATGAGCCGTTCGGAGGAAAACAACTTCGAGCACAACATCTCTTTCCTCTTCTTGGGTGACAACCAGATTACTAAGGACTTGCGCTTGGGTTACAACCTCGGTGCCAACATCATGTATCAGAAATATGAGGTGCTGGGTGCATCTACCAAGAATATGCTCGAGAAGGATAACTGGATTTTCAATACAGGTTATCAGTTGACAAGTGCCAGCGAGAATGGACACGAGCGCTCTATGTACTCTGTTTTCGGTTCTCTGCAGTTGGCTTTCCGTGAGTATCTTTCTTTAGACCTCACAGCACGTAACGACTGGTCGTCTACTTTGCCAAAGGACAACCGCTCGTTCTTCTACCCAAGTGCCAGCTTGAGCTACATCTTCAGCGACTTCATGCGCTCTATCGAGCATCCGCTGCCTGCATGGGTGACATTTGCCAAGACTCGTCTGTCTTTCGCACAGGTAGGTAAGGATCCTAACCCATACAACCTCTATAACACACGTCGCTATACTTTCGAGAATGGTATTCGTGTGCCAATTCCTCAGACTGTTAAGATGAACAGCAACCTGAAGCCAGAGATCAAGTCTTCATTCGAGTGGGGTCTTGAGATGAAGTTCCTCGAGAACCGTTTGGGCTTTGACTTCACCTATTATTATACGAAGACCAAGAACCAGGCTATGCTCGTAGATGCTTCTGCTCCTTGGACACAGCAGTGGGTGAATGCAGGTAAGATTACCAACAAGGGTGTCGAGTTGATGGTTTATGGTACACCTGTCAAGACCAAGGATTTCAACTTCGACTTGACCATGAACTTCTCTAAGAACATCTCTCGTGTAGACGAGTTGGCTAATGGTGTAGATCATATCTACTTCAATGGCGATAGCAACATGCCTGTCAAGGTAGGTGCGCGTGCAGGTGGCAAGTTGGGCGATATCTATGCCAACAACCTTCTCAAGCGCGATGCCAACGGCCAGATGATTATCGGTGAGGACGGTCTTCCTATGCCTGTTACCAGTGCCGATGCTGGTGGTAACTTGGAGCAGTATATCCTCGATCATCCTATCGGCAACATCGAGCCTAAGCTTCTCATGTCAGTTACTCCAAGCCTTAACTATAAGGGTGTTAGCCTGACAGCTATGTTCGATATGCGATTTGGTGGCGAAGTAGTCAGCGTGTCAGAAGGTATGGCTACATCAGTAGGTACTTCAGAGCGCACTGCTTATCGTGGTGAGTACAAAGAACTCAATGGTGTTTACGACTACTATATGGTAGCACCTGGTGTAACAGCTGATGGTCAGCCTAATACCAAGGAGGTTAGTGCACAGGCTTACTACTCTCACATCGGTTTGTATAAGGCACAGAAGGGTTTTGCTGAGATGTTCGTACACAGCGCATCTTACATCAAGTTGAAGGAACTCGCTTTAGGTTACAGCTTGCCAAAGAGCTTGTTGAGAAAGACTCCTCTCACCAACGTGAAGTTGTCATTCGTGGCTCGCAACTTGTGCTTCTTGCTCAAGCATACACCAGGCAACCCTGACGGAGGTTACGATACCTCTATGTTCTCTCAGGCCCTCGACTTTGCTGCCGTGCCTTATACTCGCACATTCGGCTTCTCAGTCAATGTAGCTTTCTAAAATTCTATTACATTTACATCAAACAGATTGACACAATGAAAAAGACAATTATATTCAAGGCTATGTTTATGTCAATGGCATTAGCAAGTTTGGCTTCTTGCTACGACATGGACGATATGAGCAAGAATCCATACGAATTGCCTGATAACACCACTGGCGGCGGTGAAGAGCAGCCTGGTGAGGAGGACAAAACCAAGTATGCCGACATCAACATTGACTACAAGGTAAGCAAGGCAGATACCTTGGCGCTGAAGAGCGAGTTGAGCTCTGCCAACACCGTTTTCCGCAACTTCCTCTATGAAGGATTCTTCAACGACTATCAGATCACTACCAACCTGAGTCATGATATCTATGCGGGCTTCGTGGCTAACAACCAGCCTAAGCATGCAGGTCAATCTCCTGACTATTTGTATACAGATGGATGGAGTGGAAGACGTTGGGCTCATTTCTACAACGACCGCAGCAGCGAGTATCGTACCTTGTTGCGTGCCTATAAGTTCAACGAAAACACCAAGAAGTACAAGAACTTGTTCTATGCCACACGTATCTACTATGCTTTCTTGGCGCTTGCCAACACCGATACTTATGGCGATATGCCTTTCAAGGAGTATGTACAGGCAAAGATTCCTGAGACCAACAATGTGGCTTACAACACCCAGGCTGAGGTTTACGATGCGATGTTCCGTATGTTGGAGCAGGCTGTAGACAGCATCAAGCCAAGCGATGCTACTCAGATAGGTTATCCCACCGACGATATCTGCTATCATGGCGACTGGAACAAGTGGCTCCGCTTTGCCAATTCTCTGCGTCTTCGTATGGCTTTGCGTATCTCTAACGTAGACCCTGCTCGTGCTAAGAAGGAAGCTGAGAATGCTCTTAACAACAAGTATGGTCTGATGCAGAGCAACGACGACAATATGCAGATCGTTCCTAAGTATGCTCCTGTAGAGCAGGGCGGTACTGACGATGGTGGTAACGAGCATCCTTTAGTGATGTGTAGTGTTTGCTACAATGGTGAGAGTGTGATGTCTAAAGACTTGGAGAACTTCTATCGCAACGCCAGTGAGGGTGGTACAGAATATAAGATCAAGACAGGTCGCAATAGCTTTATCACCAAGAAGATTGACCCACGTTGCTTGGTAAGCTGGTATCGTAGCAAGATGACAGCGAGCACGCTGGAGGCTGGCGAGGACGGCCAGAGAGAAGACTTCGTAGGTTGTGAGCGTGGTGCTCAGGCTCCTGTTATTGATATGGGTACTTTGAACTTCTCACTCACTCGTACAGCGCCAAAGAGCATGGGTAAAATTTTGGATCCTAACTACTTCTTCAGTCGTGAGCGTGCTTACCTCCTCTTGGGCTATGCTGAGTCTGAGTTCTTGAAGGCTGAGGCTGCTTTGCGTGGCTGGGCTGGTATGGAACTTACTGGTACTGCCGAGGAGTACTACAAGTCTGGTATCAAGGCTTCTATGGAATACTATGGTATTGCCAACGACAAGGCACAGGCTTATATCGATGGCTTGAAGACCCTTACTACCGATAAGGTATTCGAGGGTGGCGACAAGGAGAAGCAACTCGAAGCTATCATCACTCAGAAGTGGATGGCTATCTTTCCTAATGGTAATGAGGGATGGGCTGAGTTCCGTCGCACCGACTACCCAGCTTTGGCTAACCAGTTGATCAACAATAGTGGTGGTGACGTTCCTATGGGTAAGAATATCAAGCGTATTCTCTATCCTCTAAGTGAGAATAGCAACAGTTACTTCACTTCTCATCCTGAGCTTCTGCAGGTCAACACACAGGGCAATCGTCTCTGGTGGGACGTAGCTGATACCAATGATGACAGTGGTAATCGTGTGCAGCCTAACAATTTCAGATAATAAAGAGTAACTTATTGTCTATGAGAAGAAAATCAGTTGTGTTTATATTCGTATTTTTCACCTTGATGGCGCAAGCTGTCAAGGTGAATGTACAGAATGCGGTGGACTTCGTGCAGCCCTTGATGGGCTCCGACTCCGACCACGGGCTTTCCACAGGCAATACATATCCTGCCATCGCCATGCCTTGGGGCATGAACTTCTGGGTTCCCCAGACAGGAAAGATGGGCGATGGATGGCAGTATACTTATGCTGCCAAGAAGATAAGAGGACTGAAGCAGACGCATCAGCCCAGTCCTTGGATCAATGACTACGGTCAGTTCTCGTTGATGCCTATTGTAGGAAAACCTGTTTTCGATGAGGAGCAGCGAGCCAGTTGGTTCTCGCATAAGGCAGAGAAGGTGACACCTTATTATTATAGTGTATATCTCGCCGACTACGACGTGACAGCAGAACTCTGTCCTACGGAGCGTGCTGCGCTGATGGCTTTCACCTTCCCTAAGACCGATAGTGCTCATGTCGTTATCGATGCTTTCGATAAGGGTAGCTATATCAAGATACTGCCTGACCAGCGCAAGGTGGTGGGCTTTTCCACTCGTAATAGCGGTGGCGTACCAGCAAACTTCAGAAATTACTTTGTCATCGAGTTCGACCATGACTTTGACGCTGTGCTTAGTGTCAAGGATGGCGAATACAAGGAAGCTTACGAGCAGGAATGCAACCATGTGGGTGCCATCATCTCCTTCAAGATAGGTAAGAGAGGCGAAAAGGTACAAGCTCGCGTAGCTTCTTCTTTCATCAGTGAGGAGCAGGCTTGGCTGAACATACAAGAGTTGGGACAGGCTGATATGGAACAGCTCTGCCTGCAAGGCAGAACTCGCTGGAACGAGGTGTTAGGCAAGATAGAAGTAGAGGATGAGGATATCGACCATCTGCGTACTTTCTATAGCTGTCTGTATCGTTCTGTACTCTTCCCACGCGCTTTCTATGAGAAGAATGGTGCAGGCGAGATAGTGCATTACAGTCCTTACAACGGAAAGGTAGAGAAGGGCTACATGTTTACCGATACAGGCTTCTGGGACACCTTCCGCTGTCTCTTCCCCTTGCTCAACCTGATGTATCCTTCTGTCAATGAGAAGATACAGGATGGTTTGGCTAATACTTATAAGGAGAGTGGATTCTTGCCAGAGTGGGCAAGTCCTGGTCATCGCGGCTGCATGGTGGGCAACAATTCAGCCTCTGTGGTAGCCGATGCTTATCTCTCAGGCTTGCGTGGCTATGATGTCGAGACCTTGTGGCAGGCAGTGGTACATGGTGCCAACGCCGTTCATCCTGAGGTCAACTCTACAGGTCGTCATGGTTATGAGTATTACAACAAGTTGGGCTATGTGCCTTACGATGTGAAGATCAATGAGAGCGTGGCTCGCACCTTGGAGTATGCTTACGACGACTGGTGTATCTATCAGTTTGGTAAAGCCTTGGGCAAATCGCAAAAAGAGCTGAAGCCTTTTGCTAAGCGTGCTAAGAACTATGAGAAAGTATTCGACAAGGAGAGTGGTTTGATGCGTGGTCGTCTGCAGAATGGACAGTTCCAGGCTCCTTTCAATCCGTTGAAGTGGGGTGATGCCTTCACCGAGGGCAATGCTTGGCACTACACCTGGTCGGTATTCCACGACCCTCAGGGCTTGATGCGCCTCATGGGTGGTAAAGACCGATTCAACCAGATGCTCGACTCTGTATTCCTCTTGCCTCCAGTCTTCGATGATAGCTATTATGGATTCACCATCCATGAAATCAGAGAGATGCAGGTGATGAACATGGGCAACTATGCACACGGCAACCAGCCCATACAGCATGGCATTTATCTCTATGGCTACAGCGGACAGCCCTGGAAGAGCCAGTACTGGGTGCGCCAGGTGATGGATCGTCTCTATACACCTACTCCCGATGGCTATTGTGGTGATGAGGACAACGGACAGACTTCTGCCTGGTATGTATTCTCTGCCATGGGCTTCTATCCTGTTTGCCCAGGTACAGGACAGTATGTCTTGGGTACTCCTTATTTCCAGAAGATGAAACTACATCTGGAGAACGGAAAGCAGATTAACATCCTCGCTGATGGTAACGGATGCTATGTCGACGAGATGCAGCTCAACGGTCAGATGTACGAGCGCAACTACCTCGACATGAAGGTGCTGAAGCAAGGTGCTAACATCTCCTTCCGCCTATCTGAAAAGCCTAATATGTTGCGCGGTACCACAGAGGCTGATGCACCTTATTCTTTCTCTAACTTCTCTAAGTAGTTTTTCAATAAAACATTTCTTATATTCTGAAAATGAGAAAAAGTTTATTTCCTATATTAGTATTGTTGGCTTGTGTGATGGTTGGAGGCCATCCACAAGCCGCTTTTGGTCAGACAGCTGACAACCTCACCCAGTTTGTAAACCCACGTATTGGTACAGGTGGACATGGACACGTCTTCTTGGGTGCCAATGTGCCTTTCGGCTATGTGCAGTTGGGACCTACAGAGCATACGCGTGGTTGGGACTGGTGCTCGGGCTATCATGAGTCCGACTCGGTGTTGATAGGCTTCGGACATCAGCACCTCAGTGGTACGGGTATTGGCGAGTTGGGCGATGTAGCCTTCCTGCCTGTTACCGATGCCAAGCAGAAAGAGGTGGTGTTTCATCATGCCAACGAGAATGTGCGTCCTGGCTATTATGCCGTGAAGTTGCAGCAGCCCAATGTGTGGGTGGAGCTTACAGCCACCAAGCGTGCTGGATTCCATCGTTACACCTTTGGAGCCGATGTAAAGAAAGCCCAGTTGGTGCTCGACCTCTTCCAAGGCATCGGATGGGATAAGCCCACAGATTATGCCTTGGACGAGATGAAAACCACAAGTGTGGCTGGTCATCGCTTCTCTACAGGTTGGGCAAAAGACCAGAAGAATTTCTTTGTAGCAGAATTCTCGCAGCCTGTTACCATTGAGCCTTTAGACAGCGGCAGATGGTTGGTGCAGGTTTCTGATGCAGCTCAGCCACTTCTTATTAAGGTGGGACTCTCTGCAGTGAGCATCGCCAATGCCAAGGAGAACCTGAAGGCAGAGATTCCAGCATGGAACTTCCAGCAGGTAGTGGCGCAAGCCGATGCTGCCTGGAACGAGGCTTTGGCAAAGGTGAAGGTAGAGACCGATGATGCCACTGTGCGTCGCATCTTCTATACTGCAATGTTCCATTCTATGACTGCTCCCTCGGTATTCTCTGATGTCAACGGACAGTATCGTGGTGCTGATGGCAAGGTGCATCAAGGCGACTTTACCAACTACACGACGCTCTCGCTCTGGGACACTTATCGTGCTGCGCATCCTCTGATGACCCTGATACATCGAGATATGTGGCCCGACGTGGCGAATACCTTTATCAATATCTATCGTCAGCAGGGCAAGTTGCCCGTATGGCATCTGATGGGTAATGAGACCGACTGTATGGTGGGTAATCCTGGCATCCCTGTGCTTGCCGACCTGGTGCTCAAAGGATATGTCAAGGATAAGGAGGGAGCCTACGAAGCGATGAAGCAGTCGGCTTTGCGTGATGACAGAGGTCTGGGACTGCTCAAGAAGTATGGTTATCTGCCTTACGACAAAGACCCAGAGATGGAGACCGTTGCCAAGGGACTGGAGTATGCTTTAGCCGATGACTGTGTAGCTAAGGTGGCTCGCTTGTTGGGCAAGAAGGCCGATGCTAAATATTTTGCTCAGCGTGCCCAGAGTTATCGCAAGTACTTCGACAAGCAGACAGGTTTTATGCGCGGTATCGGTACCGATGGTAAGTTCCGCGAACCTTTCAATCCTTTCTCGGCTGTTCATCGTCAGGACGACTACACGGAGGGCAATGCCTGGCAGTACACCTGGTTGGTGCCTCATGATGTGCATGGACTGGTGAAGCTCTTTGGCAACGAACAGAAGTTTGTTACCAAGCTCGATTCCCTCTTCATCGTGGCAGGTAATATGGGCGACAATGCTTCTCCTGATATCTCAGGTTTGATAGGACAGTATGCTCATGGCAACGAGCCAAGCCATCAGGTGCTCTACATGTATAACTATGTAGGCCAACCCTGGAAGGCAGCGCGTCTCATTCGTCAGACCATGCGCGAGATGTATAAGGACGACTACGACGGACTGAGTGGCAACGAGGATGTGGGACAGATGTCGGCATGGTATATTCTCTCGGCTATGGGACTTTACCAGGTAGAGCCTGCTGGTGGCAAGTACATCATCGGAAGTCCGCTGATGGACAAGGCTACCATCAATGTGGGTGGTGGCAAGACATTTTCCATCATTTGTAAGGACAACAGCAAGGAGAATATTTATGTGCAGTCGGTCAAGTTGAACGGCAAACCTTACACCAAGTCATATATCATGTATTATGACATCATGAAAGGTGGTACTTTAGAGCTCCAAATGGGCAGCCAGCCCTCCAAATGGGGCACTCGTGTGGCTGATCGCCCATAGTGCCTTTATGGAATACTGACTGGTCTTATTGTCAACGACTATTATTTTCCAGACTCGCAAGATGTGAGTCGCTAAAAACAAACCATCATAACAGACCTAAAAAATGAAAAAGACAATATTGACAATGGCACTTCTTACTGCCATGACTACAGCAATGGCACAGGAACATGCAGAAGTAGATGTTCACGATCGCTATACCAAGGTGGTGACACCTGTCAATGGCAAGTATGAGTCGAAACGTCCACCCGTGGAGGAACGTCTCTTCACCTCTGCGGCAGTAGAGAAGAAAATCAAGGAGGTACAAAAACTTCTGAAGAAGAATCCCAAACTCGCCTGGATGTTTGCCAACTGTTATCCCAACACTTTGGAGAGTACTGTTCACTATCGTGTGCTCGAAAATGGTGATGATGACACCTTTGTATATACAGGCGATATTCCTGCCATGTGGCTTCGTGACTCTGGTGCACAGGTGTGGCCTTATATAGCCCTTTCCAACAAAGATGAGAAATTGAGAAAAATGCTTCGTGGTGTTATCCTGCGTCAGCTGAAGTGTATCAACATCGACCGTTATGCCAATGCATATAACGATGGACCTACAGGAGCTGGTTGGCAGAAGGATGACACACAGATGCAGGCTGAGGTCTTCGAGCGTAAGTATGAGATCGACTCGTTCTGTTATCCCATCCGTTTAGCTTACGAGTACTGGAAGGTGACAGGCGACGACTCTATCTTCGGCGAGGATTGGATGAAAGCTATCGAGAATATCCTCAAGACCTTCCATGAGCAACAGCGCAAGGAGACAGCCAAGGCTTATCACTTCACTCGTATGACCGACCGTGCTTTCGATACCGTGGGCTGGGATGGTTTTGGTGCTCCTGTGAAGCCTGTAGGACTCATCGCTTCTATGTTCCGTCCTTCTGATGATGCTACTATTCTTCCTTTCCTCATCCCTTCCAACTTCATGGCTGTATCTTCCATGAACAAGGCGGCTGAGATATTGAAGCATGTAGCCGAGAAACCTGAGACTGCTCAGAAGACAAAGGCGCTCAAGATTGCTGCCGACTGTTCTGACCTTGCCAAGGAGGTAAAGGAAGCTTTGCAGAAGTATGCTGTATGCGAACATCCTAAGTATGGCAAGATTTATGCCTATGAGGTAGATGGTTTCGGCAACCATCTCTTGATGGATGATGCCAATGTGCCTTCACTCTTGGGTATGGGCTATTTGGGCGATGTAGAGATGAATGACCCGATATATCAGAACACACGCCGCTTCGTATGGAGTGAGGACAATCCTTGTTTCTTCCGTGGTAAGGTGGGTGAGGGTATCGGTGGTCCACACATCGGCTACGATATGCCTTGGCCTATGTCTATCATGATGAAGTGCTTCACGGCTACCAACGACGACGAGATTCGCTGGTGCATGAAGACGCTTCTCAATACCGATGCAGGCATGGGATTCATCCATGAGTCTTTCCATAAGGATGATGCTTCTAACTATACGCGTGCTTGGTTTGCATGGCAGAACACGCTCTTCGGCGAGTTGGTCATCAAACTCATCAACGATGGTAAGGTAGAGCTTCTCAACAATCTATAATCATACTTTTTATTAAGCAATAACAATGAACGATATCAAAATCATAGGTGCTGCGCTTCCCAATATTCCTTGGGAAGACAGACCACAAAATAGCAATGTGCCTCTGTGGCGCTTTTCTCAGAACCCCATTATCCAGCGCAATCAGCTACCCGACTCCAATAGTATCTTCAATAGTGCCGTAGTAACTTATAAGGATGGATTTGCAGGTGTCTTCAGATGTGATGACAAGAACCGACGCATGACGCTTCATGCAGGTTTCAGTAAGGATGCCATCCACTGGGATATCAACGAAGAAACCATTTGCATGGAGTGCGACGACAAGGAGGTAGGAGAGTGGGTGTATGGCTACGACCCTCGTGTCTGCAAGATAGGTGAGAAGTATTATGTCACCTGGTGTAATGGTTATCATGGACCAACGATTGGTGTGGCATGGACAGAGGATTTCAAGACTTTCCATCAGTTGGAGAATGCTTTCTTGCCTTACAACCGCAATGGGGTGATGTTCCCTCGCAAGATCAATGGCAAGTTTGCGATGCTGAGTCGTCCAAGTGATACAGGACATACTGCCTTTGGTGATATCTTCTATAGCGAGTCACCCGACTTGGAGTATTGGGGACATCATCGTCATGTAATGGCGCCTGCTGCCTTTGAGGAGAGTGCTTGGCAGTGTATGAAGATTGGTGCAGGACCTGTGCCTATCGAGACTTCTGAGGGATGGTTGTTGCTCTATCATGGTGTGCTCCACTCTTGCAATGGTTACGTCTATGCTTTCGGTGCTGCGCTGCTCGACTTGGAGGAGCCTTGGAAGGTGATAGGTCGTTCGGGTCAGTATCTCATCACACCTCAGGAGTTGTATGAGTGTGTGGGGGATGTGCCAAACGTTTGTTTCCCTTGTGCTTCGCTCTGCGATGCTGAGACTGGACGCATAGCTGTATATTATGGTTGTGCTGATACTGTCACTGGTTTGGCTTTCGGTTATGTACCAGAAATCATCGACTTTATCCGCAAGACCAATATCGTGAAGTAATATTTTTAAGGAGTTTAAGGAGTTAAAGAAGTTAAAGAAGTTAAGGAGTTAAAGGAGTTAAAGGAAGTTATCGCTCCTTTCTGTCGCTCGAGAAGTTAAGGGACAATAGCTTCGGCTGCTTATGGGCAGGCTTGCACTGGGGAGGGCGTGGCATCTTGCCCGCCCATAATTAGCAAGATGCCTGCCCTCCCAGTGCTAAGCAGCGAAGCCTTTACTTCTTCTAACTCTGTAACATTCTCTTTTGAAAAAATATAGTTAGTGATAAAATATTAATACGACAAGGTAAATTCTGCGGTAAAAAGTTTTCAGGAAAAGTTTTAGGTTTATTTTAATAACCGCTATGGTGTGCGAGAAGCATACTGTAGCGGCTTTTTTATTGATGAGGGTGTGTCAAGGAATGATGACACACCCTCCTCTTAGTGCTTGAATTAAACTCCCTCTTTCCAAAGTTTCTTAAAGAAATCGAGGATGTAGATACATTCCACGTTTCCAATCTTTCGGTTTATCGGGTCGAGCGATACTATTATTTGTTTGCTTTCAGGATAGTCTGACGCAAAAGTCTTCAGACCTTTTAGATGTCTTGGTAAAACTTCCTCTACCGATTTTATCTCAATGGCGACTCTTGCATCACCTATTACGGCATCTACTTCTTGTCCTGTATAAGCTCGCCAATAGCTTAATTGTTCCGTGCTTTCTTTGTAGGAAAGCCAAGCCTTCAGTTCCTGTATCACCAAATGTTCAAAGGCATGTCCATACTCTGCGGTGCCTCTTATTAATTCTTGACGATGTAACAGGTGATTGGCTATACCTACATCGAAATAATAGAATCGAGGTGCCTGCATCAGTTTGCGTTTCTTCGTTTTGGTGTAGGCGGGTATTCTAAATCCTAAAAGTGTGTCTTCTAAAATGTCGAAATAATTGCCTACCGTATTTGCGCTTACCCCACAATCTTGTGCGATATTATTGTAGTTGACGATTTCCCCATCCGTTAGGGCTGCAACTTCTAAGAATCGTTGAAAAGAGTTTAGATTTCTCACCAAAGCTTCTTCTTTAATTTCTTCTTTCAGGTACACTTCGATATAGGCAGTAAGGCGTCGATGTGGATTCTTTGCCAAATAATGAGGTGGTAACATACCATAGTTGACGGCTTGCTGTAGATTGAAATCGGGTATTTCTGCACTGACGAAGGGAAAGAGGTACATAGGATATGCTCTGCCACCTAATGTGTTATAACCTTTTCTTTTTAGTTTTCGGGTACTTGACCCGCAAAGGATAAACACGATGTCTTTTTCCGACATCAAGCGGTGTACTTCGTTGAGTAGTTCTGGTACTTCTGGTATTTCATCGATGATGGCCAATGTTCCTTTTTCTGTATCCGAAAGCATTTCGTAAAGCAAGGCAGGATGACGTCTGAATCTTCCTTTAATGGCAGTATCTAAGAGGTCTATGTAGATATTGTCAGGAAAAGTTTGACGTAAAAATGTGCTTTTTCCTGTTTGTCTGGCTCCAAACAGGAAGATGCTGTCTTCTAAATTGCTGTCAAAGTGGCATATACGCTTTATCATATTGGCTTTTTTATAAGTTTCTATTGCGGATTTTCATAGAATATCTGCAGCAAATATACGATTATTTATGTAAACAAACAAGTTTTCTCTAATAATTTTTCTCTTTATCCTGCCATGTTGATGTCTGCTATCCTACATTTTTCATTTGCCAACGAAGATACTTGTTTGACTCTGCTCGAATATGAGGATTTAATGGAGCTTTGAGGTGTAGATGAAAAAAAAATGAAAAAAAAATCATTTTCGAGTAAGTAGTTTTCATTTCTATGTTGTTATAAGGTCAGAATTAACTAAACATTAGGGAGAAAACTCTATGTGCGAGACTTCCTATTATTACTAAATTTAATAACTAAACCCTAACAGTATGAGACTAAATCGACTTTTTAGTGTCGCTATGCTCTCCTTTCTTTTTGGAGTTTCAGCAAGTGCCCAGCAGCCGTATAGCGGATGCTGGTTTCCAGATGATGTGATCAACTGGTCGCCTCTGACAGATGCCGACGCAAAGTTCAACCGTTCCCGCATACCTCTGCAGGCACGCATTGACAACCATTATGGAAGCGGTCAGATAGAGACTGCTACCATTACAAACAAAATGTGTTCGCTTACTCCCTCGCAAGGTGACAACAACTTCCTTGCTTACCAGCCCACATACTGGCAGTATATGGAGAAATTCATCAACTGGGGAGGTGCAGGAAACGAAGGTATTTTCGTATTGCCGCCAGCCGGTACGATAGATGCCGCTCACTTAAACGGTGTCAAAATCCTTGGCACTCTCTTCTTTATGCCTCGCACAATCGGTGGCCGTGACGGCTGGATAGAAGCCATGCTTACCAAAGATGCTAATGGCAAATACCCCTATGCCGTCAAAATGTATGAGATCGCCAAATACTTTGGTTTTGACGGTTGGTTCATCAACAAGGAGCTTGACAACGGCAAGCGTGTTAACGAATGGTCTGACTTTATCAAATGTTTCGGTGAGACAGCTGATGCAGCCGGCGACACCTATATGGAAATCCAGTGGTATGACGCAGGAGGCACACCCACTATCGAACTTCTCAAGTCGCACCGCAACACATCGCAGTTCCTTGAATACAACAACACCGGCGACAAGAGTAGTTACGCATCTCAACTTGGCTGCACCGCCGCCGACACATATCACCGCCTTTATGCCGGTATAGAATGTTCACAAGCCGGTCTCTATGGTTTCTCAGTAAGCGGGGGCGGTTCTCTCGCTTTGTTCACACCTGAGCAGCATACCTACAAGGTGCTTACTGACGACCTTTGGAAAGACGAAAGCAACCTTACGGGTCAGAAAGCATACGATGTTCAGGCAGAAGTGTTCGAGCGCGAGCAAAAGACATGGGACGGCATCGTAAGCTCTAAAGTGTCGGCTATGTCTACTATCACAAAGATGCCTTTCACAACATCTTTCTCCGTAGGTCTTGGCAAACATCGTTTTGCAAAGGGTGAAAAGCTCAATACACAGGATTGGAATTCAACATCAGTGCAGAGCATTCTGCCCACATACCGCACAAAGAGCGGCATGACAGTATCTTATGACTATGATGATGCCTACAACCATGGCAACTCATTTAAACTTAGCGGTTCTCTCCCTTCAGGCACTACAACATGGGACCTTTTCGATAGCAAGATCGCTGTGGAAAACGGTGGTCTCGGTCGCCTCGTCTACAAGAGCAATGGCGCAGAGCCCCAACTCTGTCTCGGCGGCACAACTCTTACAGCCACACAGAAGAACACTGTGAATGGCTGGACTGTGGCTGAATATGATCTCGCTTCGCTCAACGGAACCACCATCGATAAAATTGCCGTAACCATAAATGCCTCTGCCGCCAACGACAATTATGAGTTGAAACTTGGCGAAATCGCAATACTCCCGGCAAACTATAATCCTGCCGCCGTAGCGGTAAGCGATGTCAAGATTGAGGGAGACATGAGAGCTACCGACGGTGATCTCCGGCTGTCATGGAGCTATGACTACAATGATGACTTTGACCACTTCGATATCTATGTCACCGGTGCAAAAGGTCGTCGTCTTGTAGGTCAGACACGTGGCGAAGGCTTCTATGTGCCTCGTTTTAACAGAGAGAACGGCGAAAACAGTATCAAGGTCGAACTTGTCACTGTGATGAAAGACGGCAAGGCAACAGTAGCCAAGAGTGAAGATTTAAGCTTCCATATTGCAGCGGCCCCCGTTGTTACCGTTATCCCAGTGAAGAGCTACGCCAAAGTGGGCGATGTAATCTCCCTCACTGCAAAAGGCACAGACGATCCTACCTCGTACAAGTGGACTCTTCCTGCCGACGTAAAACTTGTACGCGGCGAACTTACCGATGCCACCATAGAGGTTGAAGCTCTCAAGGAAGGAAAGCCCGAGATTACAGTTGAACTCACCAATGCTCAGGGAACAGGCTCGTTCAAGGGCGTGGCGTTTGATGTGTTCTCCGACGTCGCATACAAGGAAGTTCACAATGCTGCCATAGGAAAAATTGCCGACTGCGGCCGTGCCGTCATTGGTGAGGCTTCATATCTGATAGACGGTGTTTCCAAGCCTAACAATAAGGATTTCTGCTGGAGCGATATTTCTACAGCTCCTTACGCAGTAATAGACCTGAAGACTCCTCACACACTCTACGATTTCACTGTATATGACTGCAAACTTTTGCACGGCGCCAGCGAGGGAAATATTGCCAACTACCGAATCCTTGTGAGCGACAATGGCACCGACTGGAAAGAAGTGGCCAATGCTACCGAAACCCAGAATGAGAACGTGCATACCGCCAACATCATACCGACTGTTGGTCGATACGTAATGCTTCAGCCTTATGCCGACAAGCGATTCACTTGCCGTATCTATGAATTTGAAATAACAGCTCGTGATAATTCTCTTATTAATGTTGAAGCTCCTCATACTATCAATATGCAGCCCAATGAAACACAGACTGTAACTGTGAACTACGATATGAACGGAGAGCAGCCCGAAGACAATTTCGGTCTGATCCTCTCTTCGAAAAGCTCATATGTGTCGTTTACCGAACCTAAAGATGACGGTGCCGGACATTTCACTTTCGAACTTAAAACAGCTAAAGTCATTGGTAAGGCAGAAGTTAGCGTAGCTCTTCAGAACGGCGACGCCAAACGTCAGACGTTCATTGATGTCATAATCGATTCCGAAACAGCAAAGAATGCCATTGCCGGTGCAGAAGCTGAAATGCGCAATTTCGAGGAAGACTATGTGGCCGGTGCAAGCTACAAAACTCAGAAGACCGGTAACCTGACCGATGGCGACACCCAATCGGAAGGTCTTACCGAAGACATGTATGAACTGCCCTGTAAGTATCGTAACGACCTCTGGGCCGTATTCACCAACCCCCAGCGTTTCTCTCTTGGCAAAGTGAAGGTTTATATCCCGAATTCCAACAAAGGGAAAAACGATAATGGAAAGGAAGGTTTCGTAAACAACGGTATAAGCATTCGCACCAGCAACGACGGTTTTAACTGGAATGTAATTGAAAGCGTATCAAATCTCAAAGAGGTTTCTGAACTGACTTTCTACATACCTGAGGTTGAACCCTTCACATATCTCGCCGTAGTGTGTGATGTCAACACCTTCTTCTACCCGTCGCTCGCAGAAGTCGAGGCTTATGCCCAGCTTGAGGCCGACGGACCCAAAGTAGTGCCTGTAGCTATCGCAAAAGGCTTTACCTACGACATAGTTGCCGAAGAGAGACCCGTTGAAGACCATGCGGATCTGGAATTTGAATGGGGTTGCTTCTACACTTCTAATGTTAACAACGATTATGCAATCTCATCGCCCGACAGCCGTATCATCGTAACCAAGAATGGCACAACCTTCGAACTCGCTGATTATACTCAGAAAAACGCTCTCGCTGTTGAGAGCAAGAACACTGACTATACTCTCGAATTTGCCGAGCCTATTCCTGCCGAAGAGATTTACGTTCTTTGCAACTGCACATCTGAACGTGAAATCACAGCAACCATCAAATATGAAGATGGCTCTGAATCTGAAGGCTTTGCAATCAATGTGCCTCGTGCTGACTACAGCACCTACAATATTAACGATTTTGCTGTAACAGACCTTAAAGTATTGGAAGGCGAAACATCGTTCGGCAGTTATAAATATGGTATGAATGAGGTCGCTATTAAGTCAAATCCCGAAAAGAATGCCGTAGCCGTGAATTTCCGCGCATCTAAGAGTCCTGAATTCTGGGTATTCGGTATCTCTGCTCTTGCCGATTTGAACGGTTCGAAGATTCGTCTTACACCTTCTGCCACCACTCTTAAAGTAGCTCCCGAATCAACCGAGAACCTTGTCGTAACATACAACATGAACGGCGAAACACGCGAAGCCAACTTCAGCGCTGACGCAGACTTCACAGGCAACGGTGTAATCCTTGGTGATATTACGGAAGATGAAACCGCATGCACATTCACAGTGCCTGTGACTGCTCTTTCCGACAAGGGTAATGGCGAGATTACATTTACTGTTACCAATGGCGAGCTTGCAAAAGTTTGCAAAGTGAAGGTGTCTGTGGAAAAACCGTCTGAATTTACCGGTTGGAAACATGACGTAATTGCAGAGTCCACTCCATCGAATGAATTTACCACCAAATATCTTGATAAAGATGGTTGGGTACTCTACACCTCAGCCGTTAAGGAAGAGGGCGCAGTTGCCGGTGACGATCGCACAATTGTAACCTCTAAAGGAACTGTATTCACACTTGAACCTTACGATGCTCCCAATGCACTTCGTCTTGACGCAAACGATGATCCGGCGGAGCTTACTGCAGTTAAACCCAGCTTCTGTGAACAACTCCACATCCTTGCAATCTCAGCTAACGGCGATTGTGATGTAGAAGTGACAGTTGGATATGAAGACGGTAGCACCGACGAGCCTCAGACTATTACAATTCAGGACTGGTACGGGGATGCTACAGGTACCGCACTCCACGGTTTCGACCGTATCTTTGCGAACAACGACAGCTGGGAAAATGATGTAGATGAGTTCGACGGTCAAAACAATTTCCGTCTTTTCGAATTCACTATTAATCTTGATGCTAATAAGAAATTCCAGAAAGTAAGTTTCCAGCATAGCAAAAACCGTACATATCCTACAATTCTTGCTCTTGCCAAAGCAGAGAAAACGACCGGAATCGACTCCATAGAATCTGATGGAGACAAGACTATCGAGGCCATTTACAATATCCAGGGCATCGAAGTCAAGAATCCTACATCAGGTCTGTACATTGTCCGTTATTCCGACGGCAGCACACGAAAGGTCATTATCAAATAATAATTTCCTGCAATAAGTACTATATCTAAGTCAAAATGAACCTGTGTCCAATTTTTATGGACATTGGTTCTTTTGTAAATATGCGTAAGTAGTTATTTCGCTATGTGTGTTTCTCTAAATATCAAAAAGATCCTAACACATTTTATATTAACTATTATTATTTCATTTATGAAAGTCAAACTTTACATTATTTCGGCTTTGCTGGCGGTAGTCACAAGCCTGGATCTGAACGCACAACAGCCTTATGGTGGTTGCTGGCATCCACGCGATATCAAGAGTTGGTCGCCGGAGAATGACCCTGTAGCAAAATTCAATCGCTCACGTGTGCCTCTTGCAAAGCGTTTTCAAGAACCTGTGCTGATGAAGGCTAATAATGCTCAGCACTACGAAGGTCAGATTTGCAACGCTACAATCCTTTTCAACATGTGTTCATTAAGCCCCTCGCAGGGAGCTGACAATTTCATCGGCTATCAGCCCACCTACTGGCAATATATGGACAAACTCGTCTATTGGGCCGGTTCGGCATCAGAAGGCATTATCATTCCTCCTCCAGCAGGCTCTATTGATGCTGCACATCAGGCAGGTGTGAAAATACTGGGTCAGATTTTCTTCCCGCCAAAAGATTTCGGAGGAGACCCCGAATGGGTGAAGGAAATCGTAGTCAAAGAGGACGGCAAATATCCATACGCCAAGAAGCTGTATGAAATTGCCAAATACCTCGGTTTCGACGGTTGGTTCATCAACAATGAAACAAGTGGTTCAGGCGTGAAGAGCGCTACATGGGCTGAATTTATCAAGGAATTCAACTCGTATGCCGATGCCGCCGGCGACACTCAGATGGAGATGATGTACTATAACGCCCTCGGTGTTATCGATGCTCCCATCCTTAAGTCGCATAAGAACACCTCGATGTTCCTTGAATACTATTCGGAAGGAGACTACAGATCCTATGGCAAGGATATAAATTGCACCGAGGCTGAAACCTTCAGTAAAATTTATGCCGGTGTGCAATGTGTACGTTCCGGTCTTACAGGCTATCAGAGTTCTCTCGACAAAGCATTCCCCGCGTCGGGCCATGTAGGCTCGCTCGCCCTCTTCTGCCCGGAAGAACGCTCCTGGAAAGACAACGTCCGCAATCTTCTCGGAACACCCGACGACAACGGTGAAAAAGCCTACGCAGCCATCAAACAGACATTCGAAAATGAAGAGCAAGCTTGGGTAAACACTGCCGGCGACCCCTCTACAGGCGGTAACAGCAGCTGGACCGGCATTTCAGGTGCTGTCCTTGAACGCTCGGCAATTACTTCCATGCCTTTCGTCAGCAACATGTGTGTTGGTGTTGGCAAGCATCGCTTTGTCAATGGCGAGAAACAGGGAACGCAGGACTGGTATCACAGCGGTGTTCAGAGTGTGCTTCCCACATGGCGCTGGTGGATTGAAAACCGCGGCAACCTCAAAGTCTCTATTGACTGGGACGACGCCTACAATCATGGTTCATCGTTCAAGATTTCCGGCAATCTCAGTGGCAAAGCTCTTATGCGTCTTTACAAGACAATGATTCCCGTTGAGAACGGCGGTATCGTACGCGTTGTGTTTAAAGGTGCAGATACTCCTGAGCTTAAGCTCTCTACCGCATCTTCAGTAGCTCCTGACGTTACTCTTTCCGCAGCTAACACCTCAAAGAAAAATGGATGGACTATCGCCGAATATGATCTTTCATCTTTAAAAGGCAAAACAATATATATGGTGGCTCTGAATCTCATCGGTTCAGGATCATTTAATATGAATCTCGGTCAGCTGGCAATTCTTCCCGGTTCATACACCCCCGCGACTGTCGCAGTAGAGAACCTGCAACTTTCACACCGCCTTGATGAAAACGGCGGCGATATCCGCGTGACATGGGATTTCGACTGGAACGATGATTTTGACCATTTCGACGTTTATATTACAACTGCTTCTGGTCGTAAATTAATTGGACAGACACGCGATGAAGCCTTCTATATCCCTGCGCTGACACGCGAAGGCAGCGAAGATGCAGTGAAGGTTGAAGTTGTTCCTGTAACCAAGGATATGGTACAGCAGACTCCCGTAAGCAAATCTGCCGAGTATCCCAAACCTGGAGCTCCCATCGTAAGCCTTAAACTCAGCAAGAGCTGTGTGAAAGTAGGCGAGACCGTTACTATTACAGCCAACGGAACCGGATCTCCCACAGCCTGGAAATGGATCATTCCTGAAACACTCCAACTTGTTGAGGGAAATCTTACCGATAATGTGATTACAGTCAAAGCCCTCGCCGAAGGCACTCAGAAGGTTACCGTAGAGTCGACCAATTCACTCGGTACTTCGTCTACCGGTTTCGATGCTATCGATGTGGTTAGCGAAAATGAATACAACAATCTTCACAATATCGCTCTCCATAAAAAAATCTATAGCTACAGCGGTTGTACCAATTCAAAAGAAACCCCTGAAAATCTTATTGACGGTATTACCAACCCAAGCAGCACTTCTCAAAAGTGGTGTAATGTATCGCCCGACAACTGGGTAATAATCGACTGCCAGAGCCTGTATCGTATCTATGGCTTTAAGATCTACGACTGTAAGTCAGGTCCTGAGAACAATGAGAACATCCGCAACTATACTATTGAAGTTTCAGCGGATTGTAAGAACTGGACAAAGGTTGTGGACGAAAAGGACAAGAGTTCCGTAAACATCAAGGAAGATTATATTGTCCCCACAATGGGACGTTATATCCGCTTCTCTCCCTCTGTCAGCGGCACGCTGCGCGTTTGGGAATTCGAGGCTTACGGTATCGACAACGTCAAGATGACTATTGACGTTAATCCCACCGAGTTCAAAGTCAATTCAGGCGATACAAAATATATCGACGTGAATTACAACCTCAATGGTGACGACCGTGATCCCTCTTTCGCCTGCAATGCCATTGGCGGCAACAATGTGGAAATCGGTGACATTACCGAGGATATGCAGGCTCATAAGTTTGTAATTCCCGTTACCGGCGGCGAACTCATGGGAGAATCCGATATTCTTATCACTGTTTCCAACGGTGCAGCCTATAAGGAAGCCGGAGTAAAAGTGTATATCGACAATGAAAGCCGTCCTAACATCCTTGCAGGACTTGACGCAAAATTGCGCCACTACAAGGAAGATTATTCTACTACTGCTGCTTTCGACGAAACTACGGTGAATACTCTTACCGACGGAAATACAGAGAAAGAAGCCTGCAAAAGCATAGAAAACCCGTCAAGTCACACCGATGACTTCTGGGCTATATTCGAAGCTCCCGAAATATGGCACCTTTCAAAGGTCAAAGTATATATCCCCGAGAATAACCGTGGCGAAAATGACAACGATAACGAGGGTAATATAAACAATACCATTTCTATTGCTGTTGGCAACTCGCTGGATAAGATGACTCGTGTTAAAACGTTCGAAAACCTCAGCGATATTAGCGAACTCGAATTCATCTTCCCCGAGTATCGGGATGCCAAATATCTGGCTATAATTTGCAACCTCAATCCTTTCTTCTATCCTTCTCTCGCCGAAGTCGAGGCCTATGAGCAGGTTGAGAGTGCAGTACCTGTATGCGTTCCTCTTGAAGTTACAGGCTGGACTGATGATGTTATTGCCGAGGGTCTCCCCTCGAAGTCTTATGTAACCGGTCAGGTCGACAGTGATAATTACTGGAGTCTCTACACCGCCGGCGTGCAGGAGAAAGGTGCGATTGCAGGTGAAGACAGAATGGTTTATTCGGTGAGCGGTCTGAAATATGAGCTGCAGCCTTACGATCAGAATAATTCAGTCACTCTCCGTGAGCGTGACGATGTTGCCACATTGACACTAAAGACTCCCGTACTTTGCCAGAAATTCCACTTGTTGGCGTTCTCAGGCGACGATTATCAAGCTGGCATTAATGTAACTCCTATCTTTGAAGATGATAGTGAAGGAGAGGAGAAATATTACAGTTTGAGCAGATGGGATCGTACAGACGATTATGCTATCGGCAAAACTTTCGGCGTGGTATTCAGCGGAAAAACAGACCGTTATCAGACAACTGACGACGAAATTGATGATAATGATCACTTCCTTAGAGAGAAAACTTATTCTTTCGATGTGAATAACACAAAGAAACTGAAAGCAATTAAAATCGAATCAGACAGGTGGTATGTTGCCAATATTCTGGCAGTTTCCGGAACCGGTCTTCCTTCTGAAATGTCGGGTATAGATGGAATAGTCATTACTCCTGAAGATGATGATGCTATTCCTGTAGCATACTACAATATCCAAGGTATCGAAGTAAAGAATCCGTCATCAGGTTTTTACATCGTACGCTACTCTAACGGTACAACTAAGAAAATTGTGATTAAATAATGTTAGGTAAGAATAGGTAAATAGATTGTTTTAGGATTCTTAACTTACACCGATAGTTTGAAATGGAGAGGGTGTGTCACTTATGACACACCCTCTTTTTTTTATCAACCTATGTCTTTTTACGTGAAACTCGGGTAAAGTCTTGGCTCTACACCTCTGCCAAGCGCAACCAGATACTGATGTGCCGTATCGCTGGCAAGAACTATTACAGCAAACGGCATATTGATGGGGTTCTTCGGTACTGCCGTTGACATCAACAGCATCACGGAATGGGTGACCGCTGATGATGTAGAGGAAGCCTTTAGCATGAGCAAGTCGGCACTCAGGGCATACACCTACCGCCATAAGATACCCACTAAACGTGAGTATGGTCGTACCTATTATTCCAAGGAACATCTTGAAGAATTGCGCAGGACTGACCTCATGAGCGATGACAACTATTATACCACCGAACAAGTGCAGCAGTTGTATGGTCTGACAAGTGCAAACATCTGCCATATAGTGAGAGTTCACCATATCAGCAAGGTAAAAGTGGGTGTAAAGAACCTGCTTTTGAAGACGGATGTGGAGCGAGCAATGGCGGAAAGAGCAGCAAAAGGACTGTGATTTCAAATGATTTCAGCATTATCCATCAATGACTGCAAATAATTGGAGTCACGGAAGTATCATTCAGTTATTTTGCAGCCGTGAAGAGACACTTCACCATGAATATTCATCAATAAATCAATACAACTATGAGTAATATCTGCAAGACCGTATCATTGCGTACACGTAAAATCAAGGACGGACGCATGCTGTCCTATTA
>SAMEA3663124__coassemble_64_pt1 | contig 38365 bp, 25 predicted proteins | sample SAMEA3663124__metabat2_high_PE_028 | metagenome-assembled genome bin SAMEA3663124 (sample SAMEA3663124) | pig gut metagenome | biome: pig gut; feature: pig-associated habitat; material: faeces | place: Denmark | collected 2012
GGTTATTACGGGCGCAAACCTGTCGCCCTGTAAGGGCAAAAGCTTTAAAACTCCAGGCAATTTACAAAGCTTTTGCCCTTACAGGGCGCCTTGCCGATTGCCATTATACCCAGGGCGCTGCCCTGGGCTAAGAGCTTCTGCCCCTTCAGGGCGTGCTGCTTCTGGAGCTTCTGGACCTTCAGCCCGTACTTAAACCACTTGCGAAAGTTCAGTTTTGAATCCACTTGAAAAAGTCATTTTTACGAAAATCAGCTATTGATTATCAATAAGTTACAAAGACAAAAAATGTGATTTTCGACTTTTTTAAGTGGACTCAGTTTTTTACCTTTAAATATTACTTTTTCACCTTAAAGTTTCCTTGGTTGGTTCGTACGATGTAAATGCCACCAGCATTCATATCACTGACACGGCGGCCAGTGAGGTCGTAGATGCCGAGCACCTTGGCTTGCTGCTTCTTATCAGCAGTAGAAGCCTGGATACCAGTAGTAATCTTCTTGTAGAAGAAGACACCGTCGAGATTCACCTCTACACCGTTGGTTCCGCCAGCAAGGACACTCAGGATGTTATTTTTGTAAGAACTGTTACCCCAGAAGGCAGGAGTGCCATATTTCTTGATTTCTGTCATTGGAATGTCGAAGCTGTACCATTCGCCGTTGCGATAGAAATCGCCAAGAACTGCATATTTCTTATCTCCATCTTCGAAAGGAGCAGCGCCAATGGTGAAGTGAGCATTCTCGCCAATGACGATGGCATAAGGAGCGCTCTTGCTGACCTCATTGGTTGTCTTCATTGAGAAGTGGAGCCAGTAACTGTCGTCTATCATGCTCATATCGGTGGCTGCTGCAGGAGCATAGCCGGCGCCCGACCAACCTTTTCCGCCGACAACCTTCACGCAGGAGTATTCCTCGTTGTAGCCGAAGCTGTTGGTGCCTGTGGGTGTAGCACCTGTCATGGTGTTCTCCCAGAGGTTGAAGTTATAGCGACTATTGTCGACATTGTAGTCGGCCTTTACCTTGCCTGCGTCCTTTACTTGATTGGCAAAGGTGCTGCCAGTGGCGATGAGCACGTAGTCGGAACCCGATGCAATGTCGAAAGTCGACTGGTTTTCGGCGTTGAGCGACTTGGATCCAAATTCTCCGAGCGTAGCGTCGACATCAGGAGTCTCGCTGCCACCCTGCTTCTTATAGAAGAACACGTTGTCGAAGGTAAGCTTTGTACCTGCATTTCCACCACTGAGCGCGCAGAAAGCATTCTCTCTATAGGCAGCAGCACCACCGTCCTTGTCGGGGAACACAGTTCCTGCCATCTTCTTGAGCTTGCTGAAAGGAATGTCGAAACTGTACCACTCACCATCGCGCTTGAAGTCACCCAAAATCATATTACCCTCCAATGGAACGTTGCCGAGAGTGAAACGGGCCTCACCCACACCAAACGCATGAGAAGCATGCAAGAGGGCATCATCGCCCTTTACCGAGAAGTGGAGATAGTAGCTGTCATCGAGCATGGAGAGGTCTTTTACTCCGGCAAAGCCCAATCCTGACCATCCCACGTTGGCAACAGTATAGACGGTATATTCCTCGTTAAGTCCGAAGGAATTGACACCTGTTCCTGCGCTTGGCGTATAAGTGTTGCCATTCCAGATATAGAGGTGCTGCTTGGTGTTGTCTACCGAATAGTCGGCTTTGATTTTCTCACCCATCTGCTGCATTACACCGGTGGAAGCGCTGATAATGACGTAGTCTGAACCTTTAGAGAAGTCGAAGACCGACTTACCTGCAGCATCGAGCGACTTGTAGCCATATTCTCCTAACTCGGTGGTTGTGTCCTCGAAATGTGTGTCTTCGTTCATATTATCGACGGTTTTTCCGTTGACGGTGTAGCACTCCTGTCCCTCCTTCTGGTAAAGGCGAATATAGTCTACATACATCTTCTTCTCGCCAGAATGGAGGGCAGTAACGGCTGCACGATCGTTCACGCCTGTGAAGGTGCCGCCTATCGCCAAGTTGACGAGCATATAGAACTGCTTGTTGAAATAGTTGCCTGGCGATGTATTCAGACTTCTGTCGCTGATGTCCATGCTATAATAAGGTTTAGCAGCGTCGTCGAGATACATGTTGATGACATCGGGCGTCCACTCCAATACAAACTTGTGGAACTTGCCGTCCTGCAGGCTCGTAGGTGAGGTAGTGAACTTGCCATAGTTGGGATAGCCACCATTCTGATAAACACCCCAGTGGCAAGCGCCGCTATATAATTTCTCCTGAGTGCCGTTCTTGATTCCGTCAGCATGTCCCATCTCCAAAACGTCGATTTCACCGCACGAAGGCCATGTTCCCGTGTTGCCAAGCAGCCAGAAGGCAGGCCACAAACCATTGGCAGTCATAGGGATCATGATGCGTGTTTCCAACTTACCATATTTGAACGACACCTTGTCCTTGGTGAAGAGTCGTGCCGAAGTAAAATCGGGCTTAGCAGAGATGATGAGTGCCTTGGTGGTTCCGTCGGGTGCGAGACCTACGGTGGCGTTGGCCTTCGAATAGTTTTCCAACTCCCAGTTGCCAAATCCGTTGTTATAGTTTCCAGTCTCAAAGTTCCAGGTTCTTTCGTCTACTGAACCTACGTTGTCGAACTCGTCCGCCCATACCTGTTTATAGTTCTGACCATAAGCAGGCGCCACGAACATCATGGAAGATGCAAACAGAAGTAAATTCAAATGTTTCATACGCATTTAAGTTTTTAAAGTTATTAAAAAAATCAGATTGTTGCCGCAAAATTAAGCAAAAAATCCACCCATTTTTCGGCATAAAATGGAAAAGTGGAACAACAGAAGTGCCATAAGATTCACAAGCCACTAATAATCAACTGTTTAAAAGACAATCAAAGATAAGAAGAAAGTGGACAACATACGAACAGAAGCAAAATCGCACAAAAACACAATTCTACTTTTTGTCAACACACAAGAAGGATGAAAACGCCCTTTTCTCGAAGTTCAGCTTTATAAAGCGTCCACTGATTTCGATTTTCAAGTTTCTCGCACAGCACTGATAATCAGAAACATAAGAAAAACTTTCTACTTTACAAATCCACTTTTATTTATCACTGGGTTGTTACCAACTATTTTTTTTAGTACATTTGCAAGCGGAAAAACGAATGCTTCGGTAGAAGACGAAAAAGTCGTCCACCTACATCATACCTAATAATAACGAGACACAACAATAATTAAAATCTAAACATTTAGCTTATGAAACCAACAAGGTTATTAATGGTGATGCTGACATTGTTTGTGGCAACCATCATGCAGGCGCAACAGATTACCTGTAAGGGTAACATCGCCGACGTGAGTGGCGAACCCATCATCGGTGCATCAGTAGTAGTAAAAGGTACCTCGCAAGGTACAGTTTCCGACTTGGACGGTAACTTCACGATCCAAGCCAACCCCAACACAACATTGGTCGTATCTTATATAGGATATGTGACTCAAGAGGTGAAGGCTTCCGACAAGCTGAAAATCACGCTGAAGGAAGACTCACGCACCCTCGAAGACGTAGTGGTAGTGGGTTATGGTGTTCAGAAGAAGAGCGTCGTAACAGCCTCTATCGCCAAGGTGAGTGCCGACGACCTCGACGGCAAGGCGGCAGTACGTGTCGACAACGCACTGAAAGGTTTGGCCTCAGGTGTTACCGTCACTTCCTCATCAGGTCAGCCTGGTGCAGCCTCTCAGGTTCGTATCCGTGGTATCGGAACCATCAACAACAGCAACCCTCTCTACATCGTTGACGGAATGCCTATCGAGGGCGGTATCGACTATCTGAACCCGAGCGACATCGAGAGCATCGAGGTGCTGAAGGACGCTGCCTCTGGCGCCATCTACGGTACACGTGCTGCCAACGGTGTCATCCTCGTCACCACCAAGGGCGGCGAGAAGGGCAGAGTACACGTGAACTACAACTTCTCTTACGGCTGGCAGAACCCATGGAAGCACCGCGATGTGCTCAACGCCACCGAGTATGCTGTGATGATGAACGAAGGTCTTGTCAACGCAGGACAGGCTCCTATCTATGCCGATCCTTATCAGTACGGCAAGGGCACCGACTGGCAGGACGAAGTGTTCAACGACAACGCCGGTGTTGTCAACCATGAGGTGAACGTCAGCGGCGCTTCCGACAAGATCAACTATTACCTCTCCATGGGTTACTATCATCAGGACGGTATCGTAGGCGGCAACTACGACCGAAGCAACTACAGCCGTCTGTCGCTTCGCAGCAATACCAGCTACACGCTCTTCGACGACACCAAGGACCGCGACTGGCTCAACAAACTGCAGATCAGCGCCAACATCTCTTACTCACGTGTCAAGAGCAAGGCCATCGACGCCAACTCTCAGTATGGTTCTCCATTGGGTTCAGCCCTCTACCTCTCTCCTATCCTCACTCCTACAGTGAGCGGTGCAGCAGCCGAAGCTCAGAGCAATCTCTATGGCGAGCAGTACATGCTCTACGATGGAGCCGGACGTATGTACACAGTTCCAGGAAGCAGCTATCAGGAAATGAACAACCCATTGGCCATGCTCTCGCTGCCTGGCGACTTGGGCTGGAGCCATAAGTTTGTAGCCAACTTCTCTGCCGACCTCAACATCGGTTACGGCGTGAAATACCGCATCTCTTACGGAGCCGACCTCGGATTCTGGGGAGCCGAGGGCTACACACCTCTCTATTATCTCTCTGGAAACAATAAGGCCACTATCACCAACGCCCACCAGTCGAGCAACCGCGGCACTGTATGGCAGTTGGAGAACGTGCTGACTTGGGACAAGACCTTCAACAAGCACACCATCAACCTGGTGGCAGGTCAGAGTGCGATGCAGAATACAGGCATGAACCTCTATGGTGCATTGCAGAACCTCAAGGACATAAACAAGCCTTTCATGAACAATACGAGTGCCGACCAGAGCCGTGGCGAGATGTCTGCCAGCGGCGGTCCCGCTTACGAACACACACTGAGTTCTTACTTCTTCCGTGCCAGCTACAACTACGACGAGCGCTACATGGCACAGTTCACCGTACGTCGCGACGGTAGTTCGCGCTTCGGTGCCAACAACCGCTACGCCACCTTCCCTTCCTTCTCTTTGGGTTGGAACGTCATCAATGAACCTTACTTCCATGCTCCTGACTGGTTGAGCAACTTGAAGATTCGCGGTAGCTGGGGTAAGAACGGTAACGACAACATCGGCGACTTCACCTATGCAGCCTGGACAGCTTCGCCTTATAACACCATCCTGGGCAAGGGCGAGACCGTTGTCAATGGCGTACAGGCAGGCTCACTTGCCAACCCCGACCTGAAGTGGGAGGAGAGCGAACAGACCGACTTCGGTATCGACTTGGGATTCTTTAAGAACGCCCTGACATTCAGCCTCGATTATTACATCAAGAAGACCAACGGCATGATCATCAGTATGCCTATCCCTAACTATGTGGGAGCCGGCGCTCCTCTTGGCAACGTGGGCGACATGGAGAACAAGGGTCTTGAGCTCGAAGCCAGCTACAAGTGGAACATCGGTAAGGCTAAATTCCACGCCAAGGCTAACGCCTCTTATCTGAAGAACAAACTGAAGAACCTCGGCAACACCTCAGGCTTCTTGGAACTCGGTGCTATGCAGAACACCGGAACCATCACACGCGGTTCCAACAATGAACCATTCCCATACTTCTACGGCTACAAGACAGCCGGTATCTTCCAGACCATGGACGAGGTGAAGGCATGGGTCAACAAGGACGGCGAGTTGCTGCAGCCTAAGGCTGTGCCTGGCGACGTGCGCTTCGTCGATGTAGACGGCAACGGAGCCATCGATGCTGCCGACCGCACCAAGATAGGTAAGGGAATGCCCGACTGGACCTTCGGTTTCACCCTCAACGCCGAGTACAAGGGCTTCGACTTCATGATGATGTGGCAGGGCACTGCCGGCAACGACATCTTTGATGCCACACGCCGTACCGACGTGCAACCAGCCAACCTTCCTTCTTATCTGCTCAACCGCTGGACAGGTCCAGGCACTTCCAACAAGTACCCACGCTTCGTCATCAACGACGGAACCAACTGGCAGAGCAGCGACCTCTACATCACCGACGGTTCTTACATCAGACTCAAGAACATCCAGCTGGGCTACACCCTGCCACAGTTCATCACCAAGAAGTTCTTCGTCAACAAGCTGCGCCTCTTCGTAGCAGCCGAGAACCTCCTCACCCTCACCAAGTATGCAGGCTTCGACCCCGAAATCTCATCAGGCGACAGCACAGGAGCCACTTCGCTGGGTGTCGACTATGGTGTCTATCCTCAGAGCCGCACCATCACCGTGGGCTTCAACCTTGGATTCTAAACCTCTAAAAAACTTATCATTATGAAGACAAAGAAAATATATAAATATGTATTGATGGCAGCGCTCATCGCTCCCCTTACATTGACAAGCTGCTCGGATGACTTCTTGGACGTGACACCTCCCGACAAGACCACCCTGCAGGAATATTACAGCAACAAGGAGCACATCATGGAAGCTGTGGCTTCCACCTACAACCCCATGCGCCAGTACGACTGGAACAACGCGCAGTATGCTCCGCTGACGATGTGCAGCGACATCATGGCAGACGATGTGTGGGTAGGCGGCGGAACCAGTTCCGACAACCTCTTCCTACAGAAGATGTCCAACTATGCCAGCACCCAGAACCCAGGCGATGCCCTCACAGGCATCTGGGACCAGAGCTACAAGGGCATACGCAACGCCAACGACGTGCTCACCTATATAGAGTGGGCCAAGGCTGCCCTCACACAGGCAGACTACAACACCTTCATGGCCGAAGCCAAGGTGCTGCGCGCCTTCTACTACATGCAGGTGTGGAAGTTCTATGGCAACATACCTTTCTACTTCGAGAACCTCAAGTCGCCTTACATCGGTGAGCAGAAGAGCGCCGACGAGGTGTACGAGGCTGTCATCAGCGACCTCGAGAGCGCCATCGGCCTCAACGCCCTGCCTATGAAGTGGGACGACAAGAACCTGGGACGCATGAGCCAGGCTGCCGCCTACATGATCTATGCCGAGATGGTGATGTACCAGAACGACGAGAGCCGCTACGCCAAGGCATTAGGCTATATGCAAGAGATTATCAAAGACAAGCAGGACTACGACCTCAACCCCGACTATGCAAACATCTTCCTCGAGAGTGGCGAGTGGACCAAAGAGAGCATCTTCGAGATAGGCTACATGGACGACGGAGCCGTGCGTGCCTGGGGCGGTGGAGTCATCAATGCGGGCGGAACCGTCTATCCTCGCCTTATCTCTCCACGCGACTACAAGGAGAGCGACGGAGTGGACAATGGCTGGGGATTTGAGCCTGTAAGACTCGAGACCTTAGACCTCTTCGACGAGGGCGACGTGCGCAAGGACGCCACCATCTTCGACGGACGTGACAAGAACTGCGACACCAAGAGCTGGCAATACACCGGACTCTGGCTCAAGAAGTATCTCGCCTATAAAGAAAACAACAAGGACCAGAAAGCCGACGGTGACCTCAACTTCAACAACAACCTGCGCATCTACCGCTTCGCAGAGACCCTGCTCAATGCAGCCGAGCTCATCGTGCGCACAGGCGGCAACATGGCAGATGCCGAGGAATACCTCAACAAGGTACACCACCGTGCCGGACTCACCGACAACAAGGCTGCCACTATCGACAACATCATCGACGAGCGCCACAAGGAGTTTGTAGGCGAGGGCAAGCGCTACTGGGACCTCATCCGCACAGGAAAGGCTGCCACCACACTCGTACCCGATGCCTACGGCTACCGCACCAACACATGGACCGAGAAGAAGAAATATCTTCCTATTCCTTTGAGTGAAATTGACGCATCTCACGGCACACTGACACAAAACGACTATTAATATAAAGACTCAAGCAATTATGAAACATAACATATTCAGCAAGGCACTCCTCATCGCTGCCACAGCAGGGTTGGCACTCAGCGCGTGCAGCCCAGAGGACTTCGACGGCGTATCAGAGGCAGGACTGCCACTGGCAGAGAACGCAAAGGTGACTGCCAGCGTCGACGACGAGACCAACACAGTAACCTTCCACATGGAGGGCGACGGCATTTACCCCATGTGGTACATTCCTGTTGACGGCAAGGAAGTAACCAAGAACCCCGTCTACTCCACCGTCAACCCACTGCAGAAGATATGGGTCAATTCGGGCGACTATAAGGTTTACTACCGTGTGGGCAACCGCAACGGTATGTCGCAGGGCATGGGCGAGACCACATTCCACGTCACCAACACCCTCGTCGACTTCAGCGAGATCGTAGGCAAGCTGTCGGGCAAGGAGTGGCGCATCGCTGCCACCGAACCCGCCCACTTAGCGTGCGGACCTTCAGGAACCGACGGCACTGAGTGGTGGAAGGCAGGAGCCAACGAGAAGGCCGAATTCGGTGTGTACGACGACCGACTCACCTTTGGCTCTGACTACAGCTATACCTACAACCCAGGCGCTGGCGGAACCATGTATGTCAACACCGGCTGCTCTATCTTCCCCGACTATCATCAGGACACCGACTACATGGTGCCTGTCAGCGAACAGCACAGCTCTTACCAGCTCAGTGCCGAGGGCGACGACCTCTACCTCGTCATGCCTGCCAACACCTGCTTCCCCTACATCCCAGCCGACGCAGCCTATAACGGCGAGCTCCGTCTGCGTGTAGAGAGCATTACCGGCAGCACCATGGTGCTCGTATGGGACGATGGCAACATAGCATGGCACTACATCCTCACCTGCGCCAGCGAAGGCTTCCAGGGCTTCAACTCCAACAGCGACTGCAACATGTGGAAGAACTGCCAGTTCACCAACGAGTTCTACTATGCACCGGGATGGACACCGATAGACAATCCAACCGTCACCGAGAAGAACGGTGCCTACACCATTGAGCTGCCTACAGCAACCACCGAACAGTGGCAGGCACAGGTCAAGTTCCTCACCGACATGACCACTAACGCGGTTACCAAGTACGACTTCTCTTGCAAGCTCGTTTCTACCACCGATCATCCGGGTGTAACACTCAAACTGGTGAAAACGGGCGACGACAACAGCTTCTACTTTGCAGAGCGCATCGACTTGAAGGCCAACCAGGAAGTTCTCTTCTACCGTAGCGACATGGATGGCATCGACATGGACAACGTCACCTTAGTCGTCGACGGCGGAGGCAATGCCGACAACACCAAGCTCACCATCAGCAACATCGACTTGCAGGAACACAAGTGCGACGGTGTGGAAGCACCTGCCGAGGAAGAAGATAAGACCGTATACAACTACAACAGCGCTTCCAATATCTGGAAGAGCCATGTAGACGACAAGGGCGACGCAGGCTTCACCACCTTCTTCTTCTACGCTCCAGGATGGACCGAGATAGACGCTCCCGATTTCACTGCCGACAAGGGCCATTACACCGTACAGCTGCCTACAGCGACCTTCGCACAGTGGCAGGCACAGGTTCACCTCATCACCGACATTCCTGGCGAGGCTGACACGCCTTACGACTTCTCGTGCAAGTTCTTGGCTAAGAAAGACATCAAGGGCGTAACCATCAAGATAACAGATACTTCCAGCGATGACAACTTCTTCTTCATCAAGAACTACGACCTCAAGGCAGGCGAGGAATATCAGGTCAAGGTTCCTGCTTCCGTCCTCAAGGTCGGTGCGGCCGATGCCCTCAAGCTGGTATTCGACTTTGGAGGAAATCCAGAAGGCGAGAAGGTAGAAATCTACGATATCATCTTCCAGAAAACTGCTCAGTAATTTCATCAAAACTCAAGTTTCTCAGGTGAGGAATTCATGGGAATTCCCCCTGAAAACTTGAACAATAAACATACTAACATGAAAAAGATAATGATTTTTAGCGCAATATTCGCTGTTGCTATAAGCCTCAGCGCTTGCAGCAACAACGAAACCGACATCAGCTACGCTTCGGCCGAGACCATTACCCTCTCTTCCACCGCGCTGAACTTCGAGAAGGAAGGAGGAACACAGACCGCCGAGGTGGAGAGCACCCACGAGTTTGCCGCCTATTCCAACGACAGCTGGATCAAGGTGACACCCACCAATCCCGTAGGCAAGAAAGCCACCATCACCGTCACCGTGGGCGAGAACCTGGGCGCTGAGCGCACTGGCAACGTCACCATCTGGTCGGGCGGCTCACGCCAGAACATCACCGTCACCCAGGCCAAGGGCGGACAGAACATCACCTGCCCTATCGAGGGCTACAACCTCGTATGGAACGACGAGTTCAGCGACAACGAATTGGGACCAGACTGGACTTACGAGATCAAGCCAGCCGGATGGGTGAACAACGAGTTGCAGACCTACGTGCGCGAGGACAAGGTGGCACAGGTTTCCAACGGAACACTGAAGATCAACCTCCTCGACGATGGCGGCACCATCAAGAGCGCTCGTCTCTACGCTCGTGAGTCCACAGGTTGGAAGTACGGATACATCGAGGCAAGCATCAAGCTCCCTAAGGGCAAGGGCACATGGCCCGCATTCTGGATGATGCCTGTCAATTGGCAGCAATGGCCTGGTGATGGCGAGATCGACATCATGGAGTCTGTGGGCTACGACCCCGACGTGGTTGTTTCCACCATCCACTGCACCAAGTACAACAACACCGGCACAGCCATCGAGTCTGCACGCTGCAAGATCAGCAACTCGCAGACCGAGTTCCACACCTACGGTATGGAGTGGACAGCAGAATACATGACCTTCTACGTGGATGGCGAGAAACTCCTCACCTATCACAACGACGGCAGCGGCAGGGAGGCATGGCCTTTCGATGCAGCCTTCTACCCCATCCTCAACCTCGCCTGGGGCGGTACCTGGGGCGGCGGCCAGGGCGTAGACCCATCTTGCTTACCTGCCACCATGGAGGTGGACTACGTTCGCGTATTCCAGAAGTAATTTTCCCCTGCATCTCATTAAGGAGTTAAGGAGTTAAGAAGTTAAGGAGTTAAGAAGTTAAGGAGTTAAGAAGTTAAGACATATGCTTTGTTGTTTAAAAACAACGCCAAAATTCTGTTGTCTTAACTCCTTTAATTAAACCCTCAAGATATTTGTCTTAACTCCTTTAACTCCTTAACTCCTTTAACTCCTGAAGAAACTCCTGAAAAAACTCCATTAATTAAATATTCCCTCAAGACATTTGTCTTAACTCCTTTAACTCCTTAACTCCTTTAACTCCTGAAGAAACTCCTTTAACTCCTGAAGAAACTCCTGAAAAAACTCCATTAATTAAATATTCCCTCAAGACATTTGTCTTAACTCCTTTAACTCCTTAACTCCTTTAACTCCTGAAGAAACTCCTGAAGAAACTCCTGAAAAACACCTCAACTATCATTATTTTTTGCTTTGTTCTTGCGTGTTTTAAAAAATTTTCATATTTTTGCAGACTAACAGCAAAATACCTGAAAATGAAGAAAGCTAAACAAAGCATAAAACTCATCCTTACTACGCAACTTTTCCTTGCGCTGTCAGTTCTCATTGGTCATGCACAGACCCCAGAGAGTGTCGACTCCCTGCTCCACTGCATCGACGAGGCGATAGACCACTCTGCCCAATACGTCAGCCGCAAAGAACAGCGCATCCGACAGCTGCAGCAACAGCTCTCGCAAGCCAAAAACCTACATGCCGAATACCAACTCTCCTATCGGCTATACGAAGAGTACACGCCCTTCGTCAACGACTCTGCCATCATCTACCTCAAACGCTGCATCAAGATTGCCCGGAAGACGGGCAAGCACTCTGAAGTAGGTAAGTGCCAGGCACTCATCGCCATCCGCTGCTCCAGCACAGGCAAGTTTATCGAGGCGCTCAACACCCTCAACGCCATCGACACCACCCAGCTTGACAACATTGCCAAGGGCACGTATTATATGGCTTACAACCACGTATACGGCGAAATCATATACTACCGCAACCCCATCACCCCCGAGGCGCAATACGGCGCCATGGCTGCCGAATACCGGCAACGAATGTATGCTGCCCTTCCCCCCACCAGCAATTCGGTATTTCAGTATCGTGAGCTCGACGCCCTCAATGCCCATGACAATCGGGAAGCCATGCGCATCAACGACCAGTGGCTCAGCCACGTAGAGAAAGGGTCGCATCCCTACGCCCTCGTCACCCTCTACCGCTATTTAGCATACAAGGCAGAGAACGACAGCACCCGCATGATGTACTGGCTGGCAGAATCAGTCCTCAGCGACATCAGGAACGGCGTCATGGACCAAGGATCCATGTGGGAAATGGCCAACCAGCTCATGGGCCTCAACGATGTCGACAGAGCCTACAAGTACATCAGTTTCAGTAGCATCAGCGCCAACCGTTTCGGCTCACGACAGCGACTGGCCCAGATATCGCCCCTGCTGTCGGTCATCGCCAAGATGTACAAAGACGAGAACGACCAGTACAACAGGCGACAGAACTATACCCTCTGCATCATCAGCATCCTGGCGTTGATGCTCCTCATCGGCGTGTTCTACGTCAGCCGACAGCGACATAAACTCGCCATCGCAAGAGACGACCTCGCCAAGACCAACCGCCAACTGCACGAACTCAATGCACAGCTCAAGTCGCTCAACGAGCAGCTCTCCTGCACCAACAGCCAGCTCTCTGTGGTCAACCACGAACTCACCGACGCCAACCGTGTCAAGGAAGAGTATGTGGGCAGATTTATGCGCCTCTGCTCCATCTATATCAACAAGATAGAGGATCTGCGCAAGAGAGTGCACAAGAAACTGAAGGCACGCCAGTATGACGAGTTGTACGAAATGACACGTCCACAGGACTTCAAGGAAGAGGAGTTAGAGGAATTCTACACCAACTTCGACTCCGCCTTTCTACATCTCTTCCCCCATTTCCTCGATTCCTTCAATGCCCTGCTGCGCCCAGAAGAGCGCATAGAACAGCCCAAGAAGGAACAACTCTCCACCCCTATCCGCATCTTCGCCCTTATCCGATTGGGCATCACAGACAGCAGCAAAATAGCAGAGTTCCTGCATTATAGCGTCAACACCATCTACAACTACAGAGCACATATCAAGAAAGGTGCCATCAACGACAAAGACTCCTTCGAGGAGGATGTAAGGAAGATCGGAACGTTCTAAGGAGAGGGGGAATTTCCCCTCAGCAGAACTAAAACGCGAAAATGACTAATGACTAATGACTAAACTTTTATGCACGGAAGTTAAGCAAACGTGTAACGCATTCATGTACTCATGTCAGAATTTTTGCCAAAATTCTAATTGATTGAAAATCGAATTTGACAAAAATGACTTTGACCAAAATGACACACTTTGTAAGTTTTACTATCAAAGTCGGAAAAAGCAGTCATTTAGTCATTAGTCATTAGTCATTAAGCGAAAAAAGTTAAGTCAATAATCCACTATAAAATATAATATTATAATAATATTATTGAAGTTTCGCATGTACGGAAGTTATAGTAGTTAAAGAAGTTATCACTCCCTTCGGTCGTTAGAAGTTATAGCCAATAGCCTTTTGGGTTGTAAATTTAGTTGTAAAACATATGGCTTTAACTTCTCTAACTTCTTTAAATTCTTTAACTTCCCCATTTGCGAAAGTTGAGTAATATTATATTTTATAGTGAGTTTTTGACTATTCTCAAAGTTCCTTAATGACTAATGACTAATGACTAAATGACTGCTTTTCGCATTGTTCATCAAAAACTAAATAGGATGCTAAAAATTGATGTTTATGTAATTTACACATACACAACAACTTACATCGCTGCTTCTTGCCTTTCTTTCGCTGTTTTGCTTAACAAGTCATTCCGTTTTTGAACAAACAGCCGAAATATGTTGTATCTTTGCAGAAGAAAAGCTGCATCGCAGCAAAATATTCAAACAAGCTTGACATTCTGCATTCGATTTGCATTTCCTTTGCAGAAGAAAAGCTGCATCGCAGCATTTTGAAAGTGCTATAAGAGCCCCGCAGGGGGCATCTATTACGACCAAGAAAGGTCACAATAGACGACCGGCGCCGGTCGTCTATTATGACCCAAAAGGAAGCTCTTAGGGGGAAGACTTTACTTCACACTGATTGTTCCGTTCTTGGTGTCACGGCTGTTGGGCCCCACCATAATATCGAACTCACCGGGTTCGAGGACATACTGCAGGTCAGCATTGTAGAACTTCAGCATGTCGGGAGTTATCTGGAAGCTAACATCCTGACTCTCGCCAGCAGCAAGATGGATGCGACGGAATGCCTTCAGCTCCTTCACAGGACGGGAGATGCTTGCCACCTTGTCGCGGATGTAGAGCTGCACAATCTCGTCGGCAGCGCGACTGCCAGTATTGGTGACACGGACAGTAGCGGTGTGGTCAGCACTGATCTGCAGCGGTCCATACTCGAAAGTGGTGTAACTCAAGCCGTAGCCGAAGGGATAGAGAGCACCGTTGCGCACGTCGAGATAGTTGCTGGCAAACTTGGCAAAACGGGGATTGTCGTCGGGCACGGGACGGCCAGTGTTCTGATGGTTGTAGTAGAGAGGCTCCTGTCCTGTAGTCTTGGGCATAGAGGCGGTGAGCTTACCACAAGGCACCTTGTCGCCGAAGATGACGTCGCAGATGGCATCGGCAGCCTCAGAACCGCCAAACCACACGTTCATGATGGCAGGCAGATGCTCCTGTTCCCAAGTAAGGACGGTGGGACGACCCGAGAAGTTGAGCAGTACGATAGGCTTTCCCGTCCTGGCGAGCTGAGCGAGCAGATGGCGCTGGGCGTCGGGCATACGAAGGTCGGTGCGGCTGGCACATTCGCCACTCATATCGGCAGTCTCGCCCATGGCGCACACGATGACGTCAGCCTGGCGTGCAACCTCAAGGGCTTCTGCCTCCATCTGCGCATCGTCGCCTCGGGCGATGGTCTTGCCCAACTCACCGTCCTTCTGCTCCTGTTCGTCGTACACCACGTTGCAGCCCTGTGCATAGAGCAGCGTCGCCTTGCCATCGAGGGCTTTCTCCATGCTCTCACGCAGAGAGGAATAGCGGTCGGGGGTGGCAGCCACGCTCCAGGTTCCGCTCATGTTGCTGCGCGTGTCGGCCAGGGGACCGATGAGGGCTATCTTGCCCTGCTTGCTGAGGGGCAGCAGCTGACGGTCGTTCTTGAGCAGGACGAAGGTCTCGGCGGCAATGTCACGTGCGGTCTGGCGATGGGCAGCGGTAAAGATGTCGGTCTTATGTCGCTTGCTGTCGCAGTAACGGTAAGGATCCTCGAAGAGTCCCAGCTTGTATTTAGCCTCTAAGATGCGACGGCAGGCGATGTCGATGTCAGCCTCGCTCACCTTGCCTTCCTTGACGCTCTGTTCCAGGAATCTCACGAAGCCCTGCGAGCACATGTCCATATCGGTTCCGGCCAGGAGCGACTGCTCGGAGGCTTCCTTGAGGTCGCGGGCGGTGCCATGCTGCAGAATCTCGCCGATAGAACCATAGTCGGTCACGACGAAGCCCTGGAAGTTCCATTGCTTGCGCAGCACGTCGGTCATCATCCAATGGCTTGCCGTGGCAGGCACATAGTCGATGAGGTTGAACGACGACATGACGCTTCCCACACCAGCGTCGACCACAGCCTTATAGGGAGGCAGAAACTGGTTGTACATGCGTATCTTGCTCATGTCGGTGGTATTGTACTCCTTGCCTGCCTCAACGGCTCCATAGAGGGCGAAATGCTTGAGACAAGCCATGATGTGGTCTTTGGGGACGATGGTCTCACGGCTCATGTCAGCCTGCTGATAGCCGCGAGTCATGGCTGCTCCCAAGACACCACTGAGGTATGGGTCCTCGCCGAAGCCTTCGCTGATGCGTCCCCAGCGGGCATCGAGAGCCACGTCGACCATAGGCGAGAAGGTCCAGTTGATGCCGTCGGCGCTTGCCTCGCGTGCCGACACAGCGCCCACCTGTCTCAGAGCTTCCTCGTTCCACGAGCAGGAGAGGGCGAGCGGTATGGGGAAGATGGTTTCGTAGCCGTGTATGACGTCCATGCCCACGAGGAGCGGAATACCGAGTCGGCTCTTGCGGATGGCCACGTCCTGCAGGGCTTTGATCTTGTCGAAGCCCTTGATGTTGAACACGCCTCCCATCTTGCCGGCAGCGATGTCGCCCGCCACCTGAGTGTCCATAGTACTGCCCGTGGTGATGTCGCCCGCCACCATGAGGTTGAGCTGGCCGATCTTCTCCTGAAGCGTCATGCGCGACATGAGCTGACCGACGTACTCGTTCATGGGCGGCAGTTTCTTGCGCGCGGCAAAGGCTGAAGGAGACAGCAAAGTCCCCAACAGGATGAATGATGCTAATAACAGATTCTTTTTCATGCTGATATCTTATTACTCAACTTTCGCAAATGGGGAAGTTAAAGAATTTAAAGAAGTTAGAGAAGTTAAAGCCATATGCTTTACAGCTAAATCTTCAACCAAAAAGGCTGTTGGCTTTAACTTCTAACGACCGAAGGGAGTGATAACTTCTTTAACTTCTATAACTTCTGAACCAGCTTAAGTTTAATGATTATTCGGGGATTATTTCAGTTGGAAAGATTTACGCAACTTCAGATTGTCGGAGGCATTGCCTACCCAGGCCTCAAACAGTCCTGGCTCAGCCTTCCAGCTTGCTGTGGTCTCGTCGTAGAAGCTGAGGGCGTCCTTGCCAAGAGTGATGCTGACGTCCTTGCTCTCGCCAGGCTGCAGACTCACCTTGCAGAAGCCTTTCAGCTCCTTGAGCGGACGGTCGACCGAGGCCTTGGCATCGTGCACATAGAGCTGTACGGTCTCAGATCCGGCACGCTGACCGATGTTCTTTACCTGTACGGTGAAGGTGATGGAGTCGGCAGCTGTCATCGATGCCTTGTCGGCACGCAGATTGCTGATGGCGAACTGGGTGTAGCTCAAACCGTGTCCGAAAGCGAACACAGGACGCTGCTTCTCGCGGTCGGCCCAGCGATAGCCCACATAGATGCCTTCTTTGTATTCCTCGTCGATGATGTTGCCCTCGGTCTTGGATCCACCCTCCTTTCGCCAGGTTCCGGGATAGGTGTTGAGGGCATGGGCGCCCACATTCTGCAAAGACTTCACCCAGGTGAAGGGCAACTTGCCAGATGGGTTGGTGTCGCCCGTGAGGACAGCAGCCAAAGCCTCGCCCGCCTCAGAGCCTAAATACCATCCCTGCACGATAGCGGGAACCTTGTCGCGCCAAGGCATGGCCACAGCGTTGCCCGAGATGTTGACATAGACGAAGTTCTTGTTGGCAGCAGCCAGAGCTGTGATAAGCTTGTCCTGCGCATAGGGCAACTCGTACTGCTGTCGGTCGTGGCCCTCGCAGTCCTGATAGTCGCTCTTGTTGAGTCCGCCGAAGAGGATGACACAGTCGGCAGCTTTCGCCTTCTCTACAGCCTCAGCGATGAGTTCTGCCTCGCTGCGCTTGTCTTCCAAGTTCTGACCAGTGGTGACGCCATTGTAAGCGCCAGTCACATCGCCCACGTAGCCTCGGGCAAAGTCAACCTCCACGCCGTCTTTGGCCAGTCGTGCCTGCAGGCCCTGCAGAGGGGAAATCTCCCGCTGTACCTTGAGCGAGGAGCTGCCTCCGCCCACGGTCATCATCTTGATGGCGTTCTCGCCCACCACGAGCACATGGCGCACCTTCTGGGTGTTGATGGGCAGCACGCGGTTGCGGTTCTGCAACAGCACGATGCCTTCCTCGGCTATCTGTCGGGCTGTGGCGTAATGTCCGTCGGAACAGAGGAAGCCGTGAGGACGATGGCGGTTCATCGTGGTGCGATAGAAGAGTCGCAGCACGCGACGCACCTTCTCGTCGAGCTCACGTGTGGTGTATTTGCCTTCCTGTATGGCCTTCAGATAGGGACGGGCGAGATAATAGCTGTCGTAGGCGTTGGAGGCGCCCCAGCTCAATCCGTTGGTCCAGGAGCCGAACTCCATGTCGAGTCCGTTCCTCACAGCCTGGTCGGTGTCGTGGGCTCCACCCCAGTCGCTCACCACCACTCCGTCGAAGTGCCAGTCGTTCTTCAGAATCTTGTTCAGGGTGTACTGGTTATGGCAGTTGTGCTCGTTGCGATACAGGTTGTATGCGCCCATGATGGCCCATGCCTTGCCTTGCTCAACGGCAGTCTTGAAGGCAGGCAGATAGATTTCGTGCAGGGCACGGTCGCTCACCTTCACGTTCACCTGATGGCGATATTCCTCGTCGTTGTTCAGACAATAGTGCTTCACGCATGCCGACACGCCCTTCGACTGCAATCCCTGTACGTAGGGCACTACCATGACAGAGGCGAGATAAGGGTCTTCGCCCATGTACTCGAAGTTACGTCCGTTGAGGGGAGTGCGGTAGATGTTGACGCCGGGTCCCAAGATCATGTCCTTGCCACGATAGAGAGCCTCCTCGCCCAATGCCTCGCCGTAGATACGGCTCATCTGAGGGTTCCAGGAGGCTGCAAGACAGGTAAGGGCAGGGAAAGCCACACACGAGTCGTTGGTCTGTCCTGCCTGGTCCCATTCGTCCCACAGCACGTCGGGGCGCACACCGTGTGGACCATCGTCAGTCCAGAAGTCAGGAAATCCCAATCGTGGAACTCCAGCCGATGAAAACTTGCTCTGGGCGTGAATAACTCTTATTTTCTCCTGCAAGGTCATGCGGGAGAGGGCGTCCTCGATGCGTTGCTCTACGGGCTTTGTGTCGTCCAAATAGACGGGCATCTGCTGCGCCTGAACTGAGAAAACGGTTGTCAGCGACAACACGCAGGATAATGCTAATTGTTTCATAGGTTATATTGATATTATTTTTAGCCGAATGCAGCTAATCTTTTCTTTTGCAAAGATTTTGCAAATCGAATGCAGAATATCAAGCTTGCTTGAATATTATGCTGAGATGCAGCTAATCTTCTGCAAAGATTTTGCAAATGAGCGCAATGAAAGCTTGCTTTCAAATTGCCGAGTGCAGCTAATCTTCTGCAAAGATAGCTAAAAAATCAAACAAAAGCTATTTCACTTAGTAAAATAGTGGATTCGTGTATATAACACAAAACTGCAACCTTCTATAAACAAGCTGTTTACGCAAAAACAGCCTTTCGATTTAAGTGGAAGTTAATGAAAAGTCGGTTAGTCGAAAAAGGGGTAAATAATGGGGCGATTATTGTCTCATCCACAACAGATCAAAGTACATGAGCCTTGTAGCCATTTTAATAGGTTGTCCTTTCTTTCCTCCTGTATAAAGGAATTCTTGTGCTTCAGAAGAAAACAAAGGTTGGAACCCATTCTTCTGATAAAAAGAGATAACCTCTGGAGCGTTGATAGCATCTACGATAACAAAGCGACAACCAGATTTATTGTCATGTGACATGAACCAACCCTTAATAAAGTCTATAACCTCGCTTCCGATTCCTTTTCCACAAAAATCTTTATTCACTCCCAATCGACCAATCAAAACACCCGGATAACGGCGAAGAGGTTTCTCATGATGAGTAAGACTTTTCATATAATCTTTACGACTTCTTGGTAGATCGTAAATACGAATACTATCATTAGAAACAGTAAAAGTACAAACTATCTTGGTAGGGTCATCTGTTTTGCGAAAGCAATAAGATTTTCCCATCAAATAATAAGCATACCGTGTGGCATCATTCCTGAAGAAATCATCTAAATCTTCATTGCCACACGAAAAGGGTTGACAGATAGATAATAGATCATCTGTCAATTCACCGAAAAAGCATTGTGAATTCAGAAACATAATACCCCTTTCTTACTTCATTCCAGCCTTTTCTAAAATACTACGCGCCATTACGCAATAAGGATGTTCTTCTATATTATTGAAACCCTTAAAATTGCGCTCGGCCTCTTCTGCATGACGCAAAAACTCTTTAGCTTCTTTGCCATGTAACGTTGGTATAGCTTTAATTGCTGTTGCCATAATTTTAATCTCCTGTAATTTTGCCAAATGCCAACCTATCACAACACAAATAGGTTACTGTTTATTTTACTGTTTCAATATCGAAGCACCTTCGAGCATGGCGAGAGCCTTGTTCTCGTTATCCTCCATGATCTCGCGCTCGCCCGGGCCCTTGTCGTTGATACCACACAGGTGCAGGATGCCGTGAATGATGACACGATGCAACTCGTCGTCGTAGGTCTTGCCGAACTGCTCGGCATTGGTGCGCACAGTATCGAGCGAGATGACAATATCGCCGTTGATGACATCGCCCTCATCGTAATCGAAGGTGATGACATCGGTGTAATAGTCATGGCCCAAATACTCGTTGTTGACCTCGAGAATCTTCTCGTCGTCTACAAACATGTAGCCCACCTCGCCCACTTTGCGTCCGTGTGAAGCAGCCACTTTTCGAATCCATGCGCTGGTTTCGCGCTTCTTGATTTTAGGCATTTTCACGCCTTCTACACTATATGTTATCATACTTCTTATGGAGTTAAGGAGTTAAAGGAGTTAAGGAGTTAAGGAGTTAAGACAACACCTTTTCGTTCCTATTCTCCATTTATATTATATATTTTTTTATTATCTTTTTAAGCTCTTGAATTCTTCACTCTTCACTTCTTAGGCAGAAATTCATCCACTTCTCTTCCGAAGAATCTCAACTCCCTGACGAGCGTAGAACTGATGCTGCTGTAGCGGGGATCGGAGAAAAGGAGAATGGTCTCCACACCACCCAACTGCCTGTTGATGTCGGCCTGCTCACGCTCGTACTCAAAGTCTTTTGCGCTCCTCACGCCTCTCACCAGAAACTTGGCTCCAAGACGATGCGCAAGGTCGATGGTAAGGTCGTCGTAGGAAACCACCTCCATGCGATAACCCTTCGAAGCATCTTGCACATCTATCAGCTCTGTACACTCCTGAGGAAACACCTTCTTGATGCTCTCCACACGCTGAGAAATCTCTTCCGTAGCATGTTTGAGCTTACTCATCGCTACAGCTATCACCAATTTATCAAACATGGGGAGCGCACGTTCTGCTATATTTTGATGACCGATTGTAAATGGGTCGAAAGTTCCCGTAAATATTCCTATCTTCATGTAGTTAAAGTTCTTCTATCAAATTCTTCACTCAAACAAGTCTCCCTGCATGATGTTGCTGCCATAGGGATTGCGTCCCAGATGGTCGTAGGCAAGCTTAGTGGCCATGCGGCCGCGCGAGGTTCGCTTGATGAATCCCTCCATGATGAGGTAAGGCTCGTACACCTCCTCGATGGTTCCGGCATCCTCGCCGATGGCTGTGGCAATCGTTCCCACACCCACCGGTCCGCCATGAAACTTGTCGATGATGGTGGTGAGAATCTTATTGTCGATCTCGTCCAGACCATACTGGTCGATGTTGAGCGCACGGAGCGAGAACTCAGCAATGTCGTAGGTAATGGTGCCGTTGCCCTTCACCTGGGCGAAGTCGCGCACACGGCGCAGCAGCGAGTTGGCGATACGGGGCGTACCGCGTGAGCGGCGCGAAATCTCAGCCGCAGCCTCTTCCTCGATAGGCACTTTCAGGAGCATGGCGCTGCGCTTCACGATCTTTTGCAACGTTGGCGGATTGTAGTACTCCAAGTGCAGGTTGATGCCGAAACGGGCACGCAGAGGCGCTGTGAGCGAACCGCTGCGGGTAGTGGCTCCTACAAGGGTAAAGGGATTGAGGTCGATCTGAATGCTGCGGGCCGACGGACCCTTGTCGATCATGATGTCGATGCGATAGTCCTCCATGGCCGAGTAGAGATATTCTTCCACTACGGGCGACAGACGATGAATCTCGTCGATGAAGAGCACGTCGTTGGGTTCCAGCGAGGTAAGAATGCCTGCCAGATCGCCCGGCTTGTCGAGCACAGGGCCCGATGTAATCTTCAGTCCCACGCCCAGCTCGTTGGCGATGATGTTGCTCAGCGTCGTCTTGCCCAGTCCTGGTGGACCGTGCAGCAGAGTATGATCGAGCGGTTCGCCGCGATACTTGGCAGCCTCGACAAACACCTGCAGGTTGTCCACCACGCCCGTCTGTCCGCTGAAGTCAGAGAACTTCAAGGGTCGCAGCGCCTTCTCGAATTCCTTTTCAGCAGGCGAAACCGACTCATTTCTTATGTCAAAATCTTCGTTCATTCCGTAATATCTTATATTTTGTGCAAAGTTACACAATTGTATCAGAAATAAAAAGGAATTCACGAAAAAATCGACAAAAACCTTTGCTTACAACAAATATAATCACTACTTTTGCATCCACATTCAGAACAGAACGTATATAAGAGGGCGACAAACATTCTAAAAATATAGGTTATGTTACATTTATTTCAGGCGCTCAGCCGTGTGCTGGCCAATTACACCTCCATCTTCGTGATAGGAGTAGCTGTATTCACTTTCTTCTTCCCACATACCTTCGACTGGGTACGCGGAATCACCCAGACCGTCATTCTCGGCATCATCATGCTCACCATGGGACTGACTCTCACCACCAACGATTTCAAGATTTTGGCGCAACGCCCCCTTGATGTCTTCATCGGTGCCTGCGCCCAGTTCATCATCATGCCGGGCGTGGCCTACCTCCTTGTCCACGTATGGCACCTCGACCCTGCCCTTGCCCTCGGCATTCTGCTCGTTGGCAGTTGTCCTGGCGGTGTGTCGAGCAACATCATGAGCTATCTCTGTCATGGCGACGTGGCTTTCTCGGTGGGAATGACCTGTGCCTCCACCATCCTCGCTCCTGTCATGACGCCGCTGCTAATGAAGATTACAGCCGGCGAAATCATCCATATCGACGCCATCGGCATGTTCCAGGGCATTCTGCTCGTCACCATCATCCCTGTAGCCATCGGCTGCACACTCAACTACATTTACGGCAAGAGGGAGTGTTTCCCCACCATTCAGAGCCTGATGCCCGGCATCAGCGTCACCTGCCTGGCGTTTATCGTGGGCGGCGTTATCTCTACCGTTCACGACGACCTCGTGGCACGCGGCATGATGCTCTTCCTCTGGACCTTTGCCGTCGTCTTCTGCCACAACACCCTGGGCTATTGCCTCGGCTGGCTGGCCGGTAAGCTGGCTGGCTTCAACACAGCCAAGAAGCGCACCATCAGCATCGAGGTGGGAATGCAGAACGCCGGTCTTGCCACCGTCCTGGCCGGAAACTTCTTTGCCGCCCAGCCACTTGCCGTACTTCCTTGTGCCATTAGTTGCGCCTGGCACAGCATTTCGGGCACAATTCTTGCAGGAATCTACCTGAAATGGGACAAAATGCACGGGAAAAATTAATTTTTAAAGAGACTCCATTTGATTTATCCAACTGGGAAAAAATATTTTCCCAACTATAAAAAACTGACCCCACTTGAAAAAGTCATTTTTGATGATTTCTTCAAATGTAACCATCTGATAATCAAATGGAATTTTGTAGGGAAAAGAACCAAAAACTACTTTTTAAAGTGGACTCAAAACTGAAGTTTCGCATGTGGTTCAAGTACGGACTGAAGGCCCAAAAGCTCCTAGCCCAGGGCATCGCCCTGGGTATAATGGCAATCAGCAATGCGCCCTGTAAGGGCAACAGCTTTATATATTGCCTGGAGTTTTAAAGCTTTTGCCCTTACAGGGCGACAGGTTACCGCCCCAAACAACCCAGGGCGATCCCCTGAGCTAAGAGCTTCTGCCCTTTACCTTTCCGCTACGCGCCGGTGACCGTTGGTTCAGGGCGTGTGGGGCTTACTTGCGAAACTTGAATAAAAAATAAAAAAGAGGGGATTTTGCACTGTTTCAAGTGTCAAAATCCTCTCTTTTTAGTGGATTTGTCCTCTGCTGCCCCTGTAACTGGAATACGCACAGAGAAGCTAACCATTTGAGAATAAGCCTTTTAGAGGAAGCAAACCTTATCGAATCTTCCAATTCCAATTCTTCCAATTATTTTTTTGCATTTTCCATTTCCTTTTATTATATATATATAACTAATTAATTATTAAGTAGTTATAGAGTCTCTAAAAAAGGGTTTGAAAAATCAAATGCTTATTGGAATATTGGAAGAACTGGAATATTGGAAGATTTGGCTCTCCCACTTATGCTATTTCCCCGTAGTGAGCAGCTTCACCGCACGCATCACAATCTCGTTCGTCTCGTTCCAAACCTGGAAATACTGGCTCATATCCCAAATATCTCGCGCTACAAGGGCTTTGAGCTGTATGGACAGGTATTTCCTCGTCTGAGCCAATTCGGCGGCGTCACGGGGCTCTATTTTCTCTTTCTTGCCATCGGCGATGATTTCCTCTACAAGGCTCTGAGGAACCTCATAGCTTGCCAGGAACTTACCAAAATCCTTGTACTGGCTCTTCAGCTCTTGGCGATGGGCATCGATGAACTTCAGGCTGTGGTTGATGACGATGCTCTTGGCTGTAAGCAAGCGGTGCATCTTGGTGTACTTGGTCGTATCGAGCGGCACGAAATAATCGGGCATGATGCCTCCGCCGCCATAAACCACACGATGCTTGCGCAGGGTGTAATACTTCAGAGAGTCGGACAGATGGATGCTGTCCTGGTTGGTGAACTCGCCGTGCTTGTAGCGGTTGTCGAGATCCATGGCATAATCCTCGCGCTCGCCCTTCTTGTAAGGCTTCTGGATGCATCGGCCGCTCGGCGTATAGTAATGGGCTATGGTGAGACGTATCTCGCTTCCATCCTCAAAGGTAAGCGGACGCTGCACCAATCCCTTGCCAAAAGTGCGACGACCTACGACAACGCCTCGGTCCTGGTCTTGTATGGCACCCGACACGATCTCGGCTGCCGAAGCCGAGAACTCGTTGGTGAGAACCACGAGCTTGCCCTTGCGCCAGCGTCCGTTGGCCTCAGCACGGAACTCCTGTCGAGGCGCTGTACGGCCATTGGTGTAGACGATGAGGTCGCCTTTCTCCAAGAACTCGTTGGCAATCTTGGCTGCCGTCTGAAGATAGCCTCCACCATTGTCCTGAAGGTCGAAGATAAGGTCTTTCATGCCTTTCTTCTTGAGCGAGTCCATAGCTACAGAAACCTCCTTGTGGCTGGTCATTCCGAAGCTGCCCAGACGGATGTATCCGATTCCGGGGCGAATCATATAGGCTGCATCCATCGTGGTGACTGGTATCTTGTCGCGCTTGACACGGAAGGAAAGCTTGTCCTTGATGCCACGGCGCACAACAGTGAGGTTGACTATGGTTCCCTTGGGTCCGCGAAGGCGCTTCATGATTTCTTCCTTGCTCATCTTGACGCCTGCGATGGCTGTGTCGTTGACTGCCACAATGCGGTCGCCGGCTATGATGCCCACTTTCTCGGAAGGCCCGTTGACAACGGGCTGAATGACGAGGAGTGAGTCGTCGACCATGTTAAACTGCACACCGATGCCATCAAAAGAGCCGTTGAGCGACTCATTCATCGCCTGTGTCTCCTTGGCTGTGGTGTAAGAGGAATGCGGGTCGAGCTTCTCCAACATGCCACGAATGGCGTCCTCGACAAGCTTGTTCTCGTCGACGCTGTCGACATAGAGATTGGCAATGGCTATCTCTGCCCTGCCCAACTTCTCTATCGGGCTGTTCTTGCCCATTCTGATGCGCATCTGGGCACTGGCAGAAGTTACTGCCAGGAATGCCACCAGTGCAAACAATAGATATTTCTTCATAAATTCATATTTTACTTGAGTTTCGCAAGCTCAGAAGTTAAAGGAGTTAAAGGAGTTATCGCTCCCTACGGTCGCTGAGGAGTTAAGACAAATCCGTGCCTTTTTGTTAACCCGTGACTATCAATTCTAATCCAGCGGATCTGAGTCTTCATCTGGAATATCTTCCTCGATCACCAAGTTGTCGATAATGAAGTTCTGGCGCTCCATGGTGTTCTTGCCCATGTAGTACTCTAAGAGTTTCTGCACCTGGTCGGTTTTGTGCAGAGTGACTTGTTCCAGTCGCATGTCAGGACCGATGAAATGGGCAAACTCTTCGGGAGAAATCTCGCCGAGACCCTTGAATCGGGTGATTTCAGGATCAGGTCCCAAGTCGCGGATGGACTGCTGGCGCTCCTCGTCGCTATAGCAATAGTGCGTGATGAAGTCGCTCTTCTTCTCCTTCGGCCCCAACTTGGCGTCGGCATCGGCTATGGCCTGCTTGTTCTTTATCTTGGTTCGCTTGTTGCGCACACGGAACAAAGGCGTCTGCAGCACGTAGACATGGCCTTTCTTGATGAGGTCGGGGAAGAACTGCAAGAAGAAGGTGATGATAAGCAGACGGATGTGCATTCCGTCGACATCGGCATCGGTAGCCACGACAACCTTGTTGTAACGCAGCGAGTCGAGACCGTCCTCTATGTCGAGGGCTGCCTGTAGAAGATTGAATTCCTCGTTCTCGTACACCACTTTCTTGGTAAGACCAAAGCTGTTGAGCGGCTTACCGCGCAGGGAGAACACAGCCTGAGTGTTCACGTCGCGGCTCTTGGTGATGCTTCCGCTGGCAGAATCACCCTCTGTAATGAAGATGGAGCTTTCCTCCTTGCGTTCGTTCTTGGCGTCGCTGAAATGGATGCGGCAGTCGCGCAACTTGCGGTTGTGCAGATTGGCCTTCTTGGCACGCTCGCGCGCCAGCTTGGTGACGCCAGCCATCGCCTTTCGCTCGCGCTCACTCTCCTTGATCTTGCTCTCCAGCACCTCGGCCACGTCTTTATGGATGTGCAGATAGTTGTCCACCTCTTTCTTCAGAAAATCGCCCACATACTTGTTGATGGTCTCGCCGCCATTGGGAGTCATCGTGGTACTGCCGAGCTTGATCTTCGTCTGACTCTCGAAGACGGGTTCCTCGACATTGATGGCTATAGCTGCCACCAGGCCGTTGCGAATGTCGCCATACTCGTACTTACCGAAGAATTCCTTGATGGTCTTGGCAATGTGCTCCTTGAAGGCGCTCTGATGAGTTCCGCCCTGCGTGGTGTGCTGACCGTTGACAAAGGAATAGTACTCCTCGCCATACTGGTTGGTGTGGGTGAAAGCCACCTCGATGTCCTCGCCCTTCATGTGGACGATGTCGTAGAGGCCGTCATTGGTCATGTTGTCGGTAAGAAGATCCTGCAAACCGTGGCGGCTCAGGATGCGACGACCATTGTGCATGATGGTAAGGCCCGTATTGAGATAGGTGTAGTTGCGAAGCATCGTCTCCACGATGTCATCGTGGAAGCTGTAGTTCTTGAAGAGAGTGTTGTCGGGCTCGAAAAAGATGTAGGTTCCGTTCTCATCCTCGGTCTTTGAGGTCTTGTCGCTCTTCAGAATGCCCCGTTCGAAGACAAGATGGCGCACCTTTCCCTCGCGGAAAGACTTCACCTCGAAATGAGAGCTGAGGGCATTGACCGCCTTCACACCCACACCATTCAGGCCCACACTCTTCTTGAAGGCCTTGCTGTCGTACTTGCCACCAGTATTGAGCACGCTGACAGCCTCGACAAGCTTGCCCTGCGGAATGCCTCGGCCATAATCGCGCACGCTGACACGAAGATTGTCCTCGATGTCGATTTCGAGTCGCGCTCCGGCGCCCATCTTGAACTCGTCGATGGAGTTGTCCACCACCTCTTTCAAGAGCACATAGATGCCGTCTTCGGGCAGATTGCCATCGCCCAAACGTCCGATGTACATACCAGGACGGGTACGTACATGCTCCATATCACTCAAGTGCCGGATGTTGTCATCAGTATATTGTACTGTATTGTTGTTTTCCTCTGCCATATTTTCCTCCTATATTTTTTTCAAGATTGTTATGTTGTTGTACTCTCAAGATTCACTGGCTCTGAGAATCTGCAAAGTATGTAAGCTTCCTGGGAAAAAGAAAGCTTGGTTGAATTTTCCTTTACTTGATAATCTTCTTGTAACAATTGCGACGCTTGTGCAAGATGGGGTTCAAAACTCCCCACTGACCTTGCACACCGGCATTGGCTTCCATCTCCACCTGGGTCTCACCCCACTCGATGCCATAAGCCTGGTAACGGGGAATGAGGTCGGCAAAGAGAAGCGCATTGGCTCCCTTGGCACGATACTCGGGAAGGATGCCTACGAGCAGCAGGTCGACAATCTTGGTCTTGTGCATCTTGATGGCGCGCAGCACGTGCCACCAGCCAAAGGGGAACAGACGGCCGCGACGACACTTCTGCAGAGCCTTTGCCAATGAAGGTATGGTGATGCCGATACCCACCATCTTGTGCTCGGCCTCGCTCCAGTCCTCGATGCAGGTAATGAGATTGAAGTCGAGGAAACTCAGATAAGAATGAATCAACTGGTCTATCTGCTTCTGCGAGAGCTCGGAGTAGCCATAGAGGTCTTTGTAAGTGGCATTGATCAGTTCGAAAATCTTCTGACCATAACCGCCCTGGAAAACATCTTTCTTGGTAAGCTTGCGCACATGCAGATTGTATCTTTTCTCTATCATGGCAGCAATCTTGGCGTATTTCTCGGGCACGGTATCAGGCACGATGAGCTTGTACTCTACGTACTTGTTGTCGATCTCGTAGCCATCGAGATCCTCTATATGCTCGGGGTAATAGGAATAGTTGTAGATGGTGGGCATGGTGCCCAACTGGTCGAATCCCCAGGTAAGCATGCCTTCTGGATCCATATCAGTAAAGCCAAGCGGACCTACCACATTATCCATTCCCTTAGACTTGCCATAGTCTTCTACAGCCTGCAGAAGAGCCTTGGACACTTCACGGTCGTCGATGAAGTCGATCCAGCCAAAGCGCACCGACTTGCAGTTCCAGCGCTCGTTGGCCTTGTGGTTGATGATAGCAGCGACACGACCCGCCAACTTTCCGTCCTTATAGGCAAGAAAATATTCGGACTCGCAAAACTCAAAAGCGGCATTGCGGTCCTTGCTGAGGGTATTCATTTCGTCGCTGAACAGGTTGGGCACATCATACTCGTTGCCCTCGTATAGGTCGTAATGGAAGTCGATGAACGTCTTCAAGTCCTTCTTGTTTTCGACCTTTCGAATCTCTATTAATGACATTATCTCAAACTAGTTTGTTACTTTAAAGCATGCAAAAATAGCAATATTTGGTCAAACAGCCAAATATTGCTATTTTTTTTGCAGTTTTTTATGAGGTTGACAAGTATATTGGTGGTTTATTTTGCCTCAATATTGGTTTTATCTACTGATTCCGCCTGTCAGATTACTGAGTTTTCGCAAATAGGACTGTTCCGTCATTTTCAGCCATTTTTGCTTAGCTGCTTATTTCAGAAGATGTGCTTTTATCCACTCCATCTGTCCGCGGTTGGTTTCTGCTGTCGTCCAATGCTCGTTGATCGGGGTAAGCAGACTCTCCTTAGTACATTTCAGCGTGTTCCAGACAGCATAGCTGGTTGTTGGAGGACAGGTCACATCGTTGTAGCCCCATGTAAGATAAGTAGGAGCCTTGACGTAACGGGCAAAATTGACTACATCGAAGTAAGCCAGGGTGTTGAGACAGTCCTTATTGCTCAATATCTGAGGCTGACGGCAGAAGTGTGGATAACCGCCCGTTCCGCCCTTAGCCGCATAACCCGCCATGTCGCTAAGGGCAGGATGATTGGCTACACATTGGGTGACACGACTGTCGAGTCCTGCTGCGATAATGGCCAAGGCTCCACCCTGACTACCGCCCTGCACAGCAACATTCTTGCCATCCCACTCGGGAAGCGAAGTCAGGAAATCGATACAACGAACCAAGCCTACATAGACATGCTTCATATAATAAATGTCCTTGTTCTCCAAACCATTGGCCAAATAACCGCCATTACGGTCGTTGAAAGCACGACTGATCTCGCCAAAAGTCTCTGACGAAATGCGTGGGTCGAGGCCGTGAATCTCCACCTCAAATCGAACAAAGCCATTCTCGGCATAATACTTGTTGCGCATAGGATCCTTGATGGTCTTGATGCCTGCTCCTGGAGGACAGAGCACTACGGGATGCTTGCCAGGCTGGGCATTCTTGGGATAGAACAGGAAGCCATACATGGAATGGCCCATTTTATCGATCTGGAGTTTTACGAGATAACAGTCTATCTTGTCGGTACAATAGTCCTTGTACAACTCCTTGGTATAAGACATAGGCACCTGTTTCAGTTCCTCCACGTTCTTCTGCCAGAAGCTTCTGAAATCCTGGGGCTCCTGTGTATAGGGTTTTATCTTGTCGACCGAGAATCCCACCTTGATATGATGCTCATAGGTCTTTCCGTCGAGACTGACAGAGAGTTTCATGTCGCGGAATCCTGGAGTCTTCTTCGTTCCCATATTGATGACGGCACGTCCGTTCTTCAACTTCACGCTTCCATGCTTGTCGGGCTGGAGCATGTCGTTGCCTATGGAATATTTCAGTTCGCCATCACGGGGAATGCCATACTTGCAGAAACTCACCTCCACCTTGGCATTCTCGCCGGTCTGATAGAGCCAGTCGGCATGGTCGGGCACAGTGAGCCAAAGATAGTCGCTCTTATAAGGATAGTTCTCCGCTTTGATGTTTTGTACACCACTCATGTTCATCGCCAAGATAAACGCGAGCAATAAAAAGATTGTTTTTAATTTGTTCATAAATGGTAGCTTATTTTTTTGTTACTCAACTTTCGCTGGGTTCAGTTTGTTATTTGTATCGGCTTCATGTCTTCTGCAAAATTAAGAAAATTAAGGATAAATTCCAAACATTCAGAAAGAATTTCCTAACTTTTTATGCGTTTTCTAAAATTTTATCCGTTATCAGCAGCACATGACTGTCGTCAGACAAGGTAGTGGCGAAGATATAGGTTTCGCCTCCATCCTTTAACTTCAGTCGCTTGCGCAATTCTGCTACAGAAAGAGGGAAGTTGCGGATGGCAATATTGGCCTTCACAATGCCTTGCAAATGGCGCTTGAGTTCTTTCTTGTTGAAGGAAGAAAGGGCACGGATACGGAAAGAACGGCCTGGAAAATCGGCTACAGAAAACTGGCTCACGAAAAGGTGACTGTTCTTGGAGAGCATCGAGACAGAATAACGCTCGGAAAGAACTCCGAAACAGCCTGCTTTCATCAGCGAGGCATTCGGCTCATAGAGATATTGAGCCGAATCTAAGTCGGCTGCTGCTATGCGGGTTACAGAAGAAGCCATTTCGGCATCATCGCAGACAAACGACTGAGTATCGTTGACACAACAAATGCGAAGGCGACTGTTTTCGTCCATATTTCGCGCTGAGAGCACCAACAAGAGCTCCTTGCACTCATTGTTCACAGAAACAACATGAACCTCTCTCACACACCTTAATTCGCTTACAGCACGATGCCAGTCGAGCATCGGAGACAGTTTGATGACTACAAAATCGGCTTTCTGGAGCATTTCCTCTTGAAGCCTGGTTACATCGGGGGTGCAGTCTTGAAGACTTACCACCTTGTTGCCGGCATCATCACGACGGGCAGGATCAATATAGATCACCCGAAGACCAGAATGATTCGGAATCGCATGAAGCACCTCTACTCCATCTCCATTCTTCACGACGACATGCTTTAATCCCAATCGTTCAAAATTCTCCTTCGCCGCTTCACAAAGATGCTTTTGCCGTTCTACATACATCGACTTAGCGCCCAATCGGGCTGCCATATAAGAGAAGTCGACTCCAAAGCCTCCAGTAAGGTCAACAAACTCAATTTCTGCAACAGAATCTCCTGAGCAAGCATTGCCTTTGGTTTTGTTAACACAACCACCTGTTTCTGTTAATATCTGTTGCTTTCCACAAGTACCTTCATTTTGAGCGAATTCTGAATCAACTGTGCTCTTGGTCGCAAATTCGCAAATTTTGGAATTATCGCCTTGGGACACGATTTCTCCTCGAAGAGAGGAAAGAGAAGAATTTCCCAACAATCGTGCTGCCAATTCGGCTTTATAGAGCGCAGTCTGCTCTGACGAACATTGCTCCATCGAGATGTGAGGCGGATAAATGATGCCGTCGATGCTGGCCCAGCGAGGCAACTTGATACGAGCCATCTGTCGACCACGTATCTGGTCGAGAGCAAAAGGCATATTGACCTCAGGATTCTTGCTTCCGAGGAAAGCCAGCTTGCGGACGTCGTCGTCCTGATGATGGTGAATAAAGTCTTGAGTAGCTTGGTTCATCGTTGTCATCTCCCTTTATCTTGTCTATGACGATGCATTTATCCGACTACCAGCGAGAATTGCAGCCCTAAAGCATTTGCTATTCTCAAGAAAGTAGAGAGTTGCATATCCGTTTGGCCCTTTTCCAGAGCAGAGACATATTCTCTCTTCTTGCCGATTTTCTCGGCAAGAGCCTTCTGCGTCATCTTCTGTTTCTTACGCTCGTCTTTTAACAACTCTGCATAATACCAAGCCTTGGCCCTGGCATCAAAATCCTTGCGAGCCTCGCTGCCAGGCTCGCCATATTTTTCTTGCAAAACATCATCAAATGTTCTCAACTTAGCCAGTTTTTCTTCATTAAACTTCAACATAAGCCCTGCTGTATATTTTCTTCTTCCATGCCGCAAAAGTAAGAAAAATATTAATTGCATCCAAATATTCCGGAAGAAATTTATTACTTTTCCATTTTTCTTTCGAAAAGGGTATTACATTATAAGTTTTAAGGTCGCTAATTGCAACCTTAACCCATCAAGTTGATTTTGGAGGCGCAAGGCGATAAGACTCCCATTATCGACATATTGTTTTTTGAAATAGAATTAGCACAAAACCCTTCACCCTTCATCTATCGTTTGGAATCCCCAGGGTTTATCGGGGTTTCAGGAATTGAAAGGGGCTAAATCACCCTTCATCACCCTTCATATGGTCATAATAGACGCCCCGAACCGGTCATAATAGATGCCTCGGACTGGTCATAATAGAAGACAAATAATGGCCTTAATAGAATACCCGGGCAAGTCTTAATAGAAGGCAAATAATGGCCTTAAATAGAAGCATAGGCAAACTCTGTCTATCTGTCGAAATCTGAAAATGGCAAATAGATGAAGGGTGATGAAGGGTAATGAAGGGGTAAAATAAGCCTATCAGCCTTGGAACCCCTGTGTTTATCGGCATTCCGCGCGAATAGATGAAGGGTGAAGGGTTTTTGCGTAATCCATTTTTATAAATACTGATGCTACTTTTATAAATACTGATGCTATAAAAATGCCTACTTATGGCACGAAAGTGCCCTACAAGGGGCACATTTGTGCCCTCTCAGGAGCAATGATACAGAAGGGGAAGAATTTTCCTTCGTTCAAAGTCGCATAATGCGACTTCCAAACACGAATGGCTATCTTCAAGTCATTGCTCTAATTTTACAAGAGCACGGCGAAGCTTTCGGAAGCAACTCTCATCCTTACATTTAGAGAATATCTTCAAGAACTCGTTATGAGAAATCCGTTTGTCATTAAATGCTTCGAGCAATTCAGTATGCTTTTCATTTTTTTCAAAATCAAGCTCAATGTCCAAAGCATGAATTTCTTTTCTCATCATTATGTAAGCATACGGATACTCAGGACAAAGCGAAAGGAGCTCTTTACAAAATGGAGCCACCTTGTTGCCAACATGCTCATTGACTTTTGCCTCAAAAAGAAGCAACTTCTTGTCGATAGCTTTCTTTTCTTCACTTTCTTGAGATATACTAACGATTTGGAATGTTGTATCGTATGCCTCATCAAATCTCTTGAGTTCATAAAGAGCACGTCCCTTGACAAACATAGCTTCAAGACACTGTTTTCTTCCAAGAACCATATCCGCATAGCCTATTGCTTCTTCGTAACGTTTGCCATAAAGACAGATAACAGCATTGAGAAAGTTAGCTGTCATACTGCAATCTTTCAAGAGCTCGACCTTTTTAGTCCTTCCCAAAAGGCATTTGTCATCCAACATGATATCAAACATCCTTTTTGCCATAAGTGCAGCGTTACGATAATCATTCTTGCGAATCTTACTCAATACCAATCGCAAGCAAGTTTTAGAAGCCATATAATAATCTTTCGCATTGAGATATTGGAAAATGGCTTTTCCCGCTTCTAGTTCATCATCTATCATGTCAACATCATTAAAAGAATTGGCAAAAGCTCTCACTTCTTGATTTTGAGTAACATGATATGGACGAATCGGGTTGCTGAGAGTCAAACCATCCAAGGAACGCAAACGACTGATGGCTACATATGCCTGCCCAGGAAGAAAGGTTCCATGGGATAAGTCGAAGTGCATTTTGTCGAAGGTCATTCCTTGCGACCGATGGATCGTAATAGCCCAAGCCAATTTAAGAGGAAATTGGGTAAACGTTCCTACGACTTTGGTTTCCATCTGGTGAGTAGTACGATTATATCTGCTTTTGACGTTATCCCAGCTAACCTTATTAACGTTTATAACTCGACCACTCTCCAATGTGACAAGAATCTTGTCATCATTGAGTTCTGAAACCTTACCGATGGTTCCATTCATATAGCCACACCCTACATTGTTGCGACAGAATATGACTTGTGCCCCCACTTTCAATCTAAGGATCTCCGGTACAGGGGCATCTTGTTTATTGAATTCATCTTGAATTTTAGCCTGATAGGAGAACACCTCTTCCTGAATGGATTCCAACTTTTGTTCATTTATTTTTTCTGCCATCTTATTGAAAGCAGTCAAAGTAATAGAGAAATCTTGACTATCATATTCCTTGCCAACATGTTGATTCAGTAATTCCAAGTCTTCTGCTTTCACCTCACCAATACGCAACTTGTTCAAAATGCCAAGAAACTTCTCGTCTTTTTGACGATAAACCTTTTGAAACTCAATCTTAGGCAGGTTCATTCTCTTCAAAACAAATGCTTTATAGAAGAAAGGAATTCCTGCTCCATAAAGGTCATAAAGCATTTCTGCATCTGCACTATTTTTCTTCAAAATCGGAGGCAACTGGAATAAATCACCAACAAATACAACTTGCTTGCCACCGAAAGGCATATTGGTCTTAAACACCAAACGCAGACATCTATCCATACCATCCACCATGTCGCTCCTCACCATGGAAACCTCATCTACGATGATCGTATCTATTTCTTCGAGAATGCATTTATTCTCATAAGAGAGCACCATCTTGGTATGTGGACCTATAGCTTGCATAGGAAAGCCAAAGAAAGAATGCATAGTTTGTCCACCGACAGCAATTGCAGCAATACCTGTTGGAGCCAAGACTAAGAATGTCTTGTCTATTTCTTCCAAGATACGCTTGATGAATGTAGTTTTTCCTGTCCCCGCTTTTCCTGTGATGAAAAGACTGGTGTTGGTGTTTGCTACAAGTTCAAATGCTTTCTGCTGTTCTGCATTCTGCAAGTCGAGGTTTGAATTGTTCTTTCTCATATCGTCGTCCTTTTGTTTCTCGAAGCAAAATTACGACGTTGCTGTGTGGTCTTTCTTCACAACAAAAATAATTTAGGGCGATATGATGAAATCTGTCATATCGCCCTAAATTTATAGTAATTAGCATTTATATCTTATACCATTCCGAACGATTTCTTTCTTTATCAGGATGCTCACGAATGTAGCTACGATAAAATAGAATTAAATCGCATAGCTGAAGAGTAAAACTTTTTAGCAAGAAGGTAGATGATTGCACTCGTTCCATATATTCTTTCTTGCTAATATCTGATTCTGTTCCATTCTCTGAATGACAGAAAGGAGGTACGATATTGACTATCGCTTTTATAGTCTTTGTCATTGCTACTGGGAGAATGCGCTTTTTACTTTCATATACGACAATGTCTTTAGAATTTGTTGCTTTCATTCCACTAAGGATGCAACTAGACCAAGCAAAATTAACTTGTTTACCCCAATCTGGTAATAAGCCATGAGCGGACATAGAACGGAAAATATATTCAAGTACTTCACGAGCTTTCTCGAACTTGTCATTATAATCCTTTGATTCTATAGTGTCAGGAAAATGAATTGGGACAAGCAAATCTTCAAGGGCATTATAACCGATATCATCAATATCACATTCTTCAATTGCATCAAATACCTCTTTATACATTTGTTGTATTTGGATTCGAGGGGATTTTCTTGCATGAATTTTGATACGTCGATACAACATTTCGTTATCAACATTCTTAGAATAGTATTCTTTGTGAGTACTATTCGTCCAATCAGCATCCCATTTCATACGATCATCGTTAATGGAGTCAGATATCTCTTCTGCATCACCGCCAGTCAAGACATACCATGGAATAACACGCCCTCTCTTTTCACAAGTGAGGGCGATGTCATTCAACGCTCTGCCAAGAAATCTTACGGCATTGTCCTCGCTGTCACAATGATATTTGCATTTTGCATCAAGAATAATAGCAGACCAACGATCAAAGTCATTTTCTAATGCAACTTTTGCCTCATCCCAACAAGGATAAGCCACCAATTGTAAATCGAAGTTCTCTGCCTTTAATGGGTACTGCTCTATGACCACAGGGTCGTCTTCAACCCAAAGAACTTGCTTTAATTCTAAATCGTAATCTTTCATATCTAAAGAGTTTTAAGAGTATTTGTACGATTAAAAGTAAGTCTATACTTTACTTTAAACTCGTCTTCTGGAGAAGATACTATTTCTACCTTTCCATCATATTTACGCATGATGCCATCAATTTCGTTACACCCGATACCATGATGCCCATTAGAATCAAGAGAGGTGGAAACTCCATATTCCAACAGCGATGAGGTGCTACGGTCAGAAGGAATTGGAGCTCCATTGTTCTCAACGCATATTTTTAAATCAGATCCATCGGTTTCCCAAGAGAAACGTAATTGGTAATCATTTCTGGATTCGTCTTTAAATCCATGTGACATGGCGTTTGAAACGATGTTGTCAAGAATCTGTTTGAGGGCATCTTTAGGGAACTGCATTACATGTAAAGGTTCTCCCTTTTTCAATACAATAATTTCCTTTAATGGATTTTCGGAATCCTTTATTTTCACATCTTTGTCTGCCAAGTTATGTCCTTTTTCCCATGTGACAACTGGCTTAAAGTTTACCCAACCATTTTCATGCTTTTGGATATAGCTTTCGACGAACTCTTCAGGATTAATCCATTCAGGCTTGGTAAAAGTGTATTCCACATCTGCAATATGGTCCAACTTTACCAACAAATCCTTAGTTGCCATAGAAAGATATTCAAAAGCATCCTTGACGGTTGTTTGTTTGATGCGTGAAATACGCTCATTGTCTGAAATCGTTCCATTTTGTCTTTCTCTGTAAGCATTCAAAGCGTAGAAAGTAGCTTCTATGGCCGAAGCAGACTGTGTCAAAGCGTGTTTGCGCATACGAACAGCCTTGATGTAGCTCTTATGCTCTTGCTCCAACTCCTTACGTGATGACTCAAAAGCATTGTAGTTGGCTTCCGACAAGAATGTAGCTCGTTCCAAATCAGAATGATTTGGAACAATAATCTTGTCCATAATCAACGGAAAGACTTGTGCGTCAACTTCTCCCTCGCAGATGGACATGATTTGGTTTCTAACCTCCGGGGTTAGCAACAATGCTGCCACATATCGCACGTCGATTCCTTCCTTTGGAACAAGACATGCGAACTGCCTGTAAGCAACAATACCTTCAGATGGTAAATCCTTGATGTAGCCAACAACAAACTTATCTTTTCTACCGAAAAGAAGAACACAAGGCTGCATAATATTGCTAAGCAATCCTAATTGTTTTTCAAACAAAGGGTCGCCTGCCGGATGTAAATTCTCTTTGTAGAGTTCTGTGTTCTCGTATCCTGTTGAGAGATTTTTCGGAGTAACAACAAGGATGTTCTTTTCTTTATCGGAAAGGATCCACTCAATGCATTCTTTCTCTTCGTTAAATTTTGTTTTCTTAAAGACAATATCTTCTATTTTCTTAGGTCTTAAGTCTAAGAATGACACTATTCCTGAAAAAGAAATGCCTTCTTTTGGCTTTTCCGTCAAATAATAGCTTGGCCAAAGTATTGTTGGGTCAAGCATATTAGCAGACAATTGCATTTGCTCACCCGTAGCATTGTTCTTAATGCAAACAACATCACTTGTGGACTTATTTGCTCTAACACAAATAGTCGTTTTGGTCGTGTCAGTGCGGAGAATAGTATTAGGTTCTTCAAAAGAAACTATGGAATAGATGCATTTCTTCTCTACAAGCATTTTGCCCAAACCAGCCATAGAGTTGCCTGCAGCATACTGTTTGTCCAAAAATAGCAAGAACTCGCTATTTGGCTTCATATATCGGAAAAGATGTTCTGACCCATTGGATAATGGGTAAGAATAACTGTCGGCTGTGTCAAAGATAGCAATATCGACATCTGACATATATTGAGAATTTTTC
>SAMEA3663124__coassemble_119_pt1 | contig 28708 bp, 27 predicted proteins | sample SAMEA3663124__metabat2_high_PE_028 | metagenome-assembled genome bin SAMEA3663124 (sample SAMEA3663124) | pig gut metagenome | biome: pig gut; feature: pig-associated habitat; material: faeces | place: Denmark | collected 2012
GACACTGGCAATCAAATCGTTAGATTTGTTTGAACTAATTTGCGACTATCCCTAACTTAAAGATAACCATCTGATAACACAACATTTACAGTAATAGCCGTATCTTTGCATCGTAAACAATAAAGAAAAAAACGATACAACTATGGCTAAATCATTCGTCGTCATACTCTTTACGATACTCTTTGGCTTGAACCATGTATCGGAAAAGCAGTACAACCATACAAACGATAAAAATCAAATAATAGAAATCTCTCTCATAAGGTCAAGCTCAAGCTGTGAAGCTGTTGAGCTTGACCTGTCTTGTTTGTCACTTTACTATGGAAGTGATGGGATTTCTTGTTCCTTTCATACCAACGAGGAAGGCCTTGGCGCTGCCAAACTTCAAGAACATGTCAAGACGTACTGGCACGTGGTTCTCGTCATCGGTCACATAGAAATCGACTATTCTCTTGTACTTGCCGTCTTCTAACTCCATGTAAGCCAAGCGCAGACAGCGATACTTCAAACCATTGTCGGCCTTGATGGTTTCCTTGCCAAAGAACTTGATCTGGGCAGGTGTACGGCCGTTTCCATCCACAATAGGGAACTTCACCACATAACCCTTCTTCCAGTTGGCAGGGTCGAAGCTGCGGGCACGCAGGAAGATGTTCATCATATCGAAAACGCAGTCTTCGTAAGCTGCATTTTTCCAGTGATGAGTGCCATCATGGCGCTGACGATGCATACGAACATGACATTTTCCGTTGGCATAGCTGTAGTAATCCTCATCTACCGTATAGCGCTTGCCTTCACGGGCTCCCTTACGGAAATAGAGCGGAGCAAGGTCGGTGCTGCTATAACAAAGCAAGGTGTCGCGAAGTACAAAGAAATCGTCTACTCGCTTGTTGCCACGTGTCACCAACGAACCACGATAGGCGGGTTTGCCCTTATAGGTGGTCTGGATGGTTGACATACTGGCTGTACCAGCCTTAACCCATACAAACTTCCAGTTGTAGTAGAGGTTGTAGGCCAGGTACTCACCCGACTTGAATGCCGTGTTACGGAATGTACACTGGGCAGACACCGTAGTGCTGACCATAAACAGCAAGATAGCTGTCAGTACTGATTTTTTAAGAAATTTCATCATATCTCTTACATTTTAGGAACATACTGAATGCCTAATTTCTTAGCACGATCAGCGTTCTGATTTTTCACTTTTTTCTCCTTGTCTGGCTTCTGCTTGGTAATGACACCAGGCTTCTGTCGGTCGAGAGGCCGTTCCGTAGGGTTCCAACTCTCAGTAATGTCCCATTTGGCCTTGCACTCTATGACCTCAGGATAGTAATACACCTCTTCTGCCTGCTGGTCTTTATCGTAATCACCAGTATCCCATTTGCCATTATTGTTGCGGTCAACTATCAGGCGCAGATAATATTTCTCGGGCTTGAGATAATAGAACTCCGCCACTCCGTTGACAGCCTTGGTTTCCTTCACCACCTGGTCTTGCCCGTTGAGCAGTTGTACCAGCAGGTGCTCGTTTTCAAGACTTGTTATGTTGACCAGCAAGGTGCTGTATTCGTCGAGCGAAGAAACCTTGAAGCCTTGCTTTACAGGCTTGGAAGCCAGCCCGTAGATATCGACAAATGCAGCCGAATCTATCTCAAGACTGTATTCGATGTCGGGCCGCCACTCGCCCCGTAGCTTATAGTTTCGGTTGCCCATATCCTCAAACTCGAAAGGAGCTCTGTACCACAATGTGTCGTGCTTGGCATAAAGATGAATTCCTGCCGTATCGGCATGGGCAAGAGGTGTAGGGAAAGAGAAACTGATGTTCTTGTCGGGATCCAGCTGTGAAGCCACTCCTATCTTTACCTCCAAAGGCTTGGGAGCCATGACCGAGTCGTAGGGTTCGCCTTTTTTCTTGCGTTTCTCCTGCTTCTTGGTCCATTCTTCCAACTCTTTGTTGAGTCGTTTCTGTCGTTTGGCATACGATTCCTTGGCGAGTACATCGAGGGTATCGGTACGTGAGACAAGCACACCTGTACTGTCGGTCATACGATAACTCAGTTCTATTTGCAGCGTATCCTGATTGACCAAGGCAGTATCACGAAGCCAATAGGTAAGTGTGTCCTGCTGTAAAGAAGACTCGATAAGGAAGGCGTTTTCTGCATCAAAGTTCAATCCTCTGACCACAGGCATGATGGAATCGCCATAGCTGAAGAAGAGTGAGAAATTGTTGGCATCCTTGCGCTCAGCCTTGAGGAAGTAGCGGTCGGTAAGTGACTCTGTGAAAGCTCTCAACACAATATCATCGGGCAGGAAATGAGTATACGCCACCCGGTCGATAGACTTGATATGCAGAGAGTCGACCCACGTTGTATCCTGACGGGTATCAGGCTTGAAAGATGGCACGATGATGTCGTGAGAGAAGGCTATCTTCTCGCTCTTCTGACTGAACATATAGTTGCCATCCATATCCTGAAGGGCATAGATGCGGTAAGAGCCTGGTGCCACACCCTTGATAACGAAGCGGCCACGGCTGTCGGTACGGCTCACACGAAGCATGGGCTTGGTACGGAAAGCCGAATCGGCGGTGTCGCTGTACAGACCTACGAGAATGCCCTTGATGGGCTCCAAGTTTTCTGATTCGAGCACATAGCCCGACACCTCCATCGTATCTATCTTCTCGCCTGTGGAGAAACTGTAGGTATAGTTTCCCATAGGATTGTTCTCATTATTGTCGCTGATGGCATCAGAGAAGTCTATCGTGTACGTGGTATTGGGCTTCAGCGAGTCGACCAGCGATACCTGAATTTTCTTGCCTGCCGTCTTGATTTCGGGCACTTCTATCTGAGGAGGCGACACGACGACTTTCTCGGTAGGATTGTCTATCTTGACATATTCATCGAAGTAAATGTTTATTTTCTTTGATGTCACATTCACTCCTTTGTCCTCAGGACTGGCACCTATCACCTTGGGCGGTGTCTCATCGAACCATCCTCCATCAGGCTGTCCCATCTTGGCACACGAAGCCAAAAGCAAAATGGCAAGTACATAGAAGGGCAAATACATAGCACTTGCCTTCTTATGCGCCTTGATCCATTTGTCTATCTTGTTTATCATCATTATTCTCGTGTATCTACCTTTTTGCGCATATTATAGTTTGTTGAGTTCGAGCATCTCGTCGATATTCTTTCGGCTGTTGCTCAGTCGGGGCACCTTGTGCTGTCCGCCCAACTTACCCTTGCTCTTGAGCCAGTCGTTGAAGAGGTTAGGACGGGCCTTCACTATCTCCAAATGCTGAAGTGTGACATCGTGGAAACGCTTGGCCTCATAGTCGCTGTTGATTTCCTGCAGATGCTTGTCGAGCAAAGATGCAAACTCGTCAAGGCTTGCCGGCTCCTTGGAGAACTCGATGAGCCACTGGTGGCGGCACTTGGCATTACTGTCCATAAAGACAGGAGCTGCTGTATATTCTGCCACCTGCGCTCCTGTTTTCTCGCAGGCATACTTCAATCCCTTTTCGGCATTGTCCATGATGAGTTCCTCACCAAAGGCATTGATAAAGTATTTGGTACGTCCGGTAATGACGAACTTGTATGGATTCTTGCTGGTAAACATGACTGTATCGCCGATGAGATAACGCCACAAACCACAAGAGGTAGTGATAACCATGGCGTAATTCTTTCCCACCTCGATGCCCTGAAGAGGAACCACCGTAGGATGATCGGTACCAAACTCGTCCATAGGTATAAACTCATAGAACACGTCATAATCGATCATGAGCGACATGGCCGAGTCGGATGGATCGTCCTGCAAGCCGAAGAATCCCTCGCTGGCATTATAGGTCTCCATATAGTTCATGCCTGGCGAAGTGATGAGTTGCTCGTATTGTTTGCGATAAGGAGTAAAGGCTATACCGCCATGGAAGAACACTTCCAGGTTGGGCCACACTTCCTCCAAATGTTTTTTACCCGTAAGTTCGAGAACACGTACCAGCACACTGAGCATCCAGCTGGGCACTCCCGAGATATTGGTCACATTCTTATTCATCGTCTCGCGGGCTATACGGTCGCGCTTTACCTCGAAGTCGCTCAACAAGGCTGTCTGCTTCTTGGGCACTCTCACCAAGTTGGCCAAAGGATTAATATTCTCGATGAGGATGGCACTCAAGTCGCCCACCAAACTGCCCGAGACATTATAATTGGGCGAATGACTTCCACCAAGAATAAGGCTCTTTCCATCGAAGAGCTTGCTTTCGGGATGATTTCTCAGATAATAGGCCACCGCATCGAAGCCTCCTGCATAATGAATGCCATGCAATCCGTCGCGTGACACAGGAATGAACTTACTCTTGTCGTTGGTGGTTCCCGACGACTTGGCGTACCATTTCACAGTTCCTGGCCACAACACATTCTGCTCGCCGTGGCGCATACGGTCGATGTCACCTTTCAGCTCCTCGTAGGTGTTGACAGGTATATTGTTGGCAAACTTCTCGTAAGAATCGGTATTGTTTAGTAGATGCTTAACGCCGTATTCTGTATTTTTTCCCTTCTCTAAAAGGTGCATGAGTACATTGTGCTGCAGATGTTCTGCATCATACAAGTACCTCTCCAACTCCTTTTGACGAGGTTTGAAGACGTTACTGACTATCTTTGTTAAACTCATAAGTGATATTAATATCTTTTAAGTTGCAAAATTAACCTAAACTTTTAATATACAGAAAGTTTTTACTATTTTTAATACAAATGGCAGTATATAGGCAAAAATACTCACTACAACCATTGCTGATAAGCGGGCAATGCCTGTAGTGAGTATATTTTGGATCATGACAAGTCGCCTGAAATCCACAACGATAATAGCCTTGCTATCCTCTTTTTATTTCTCTCCTTCTTCCTCAAAGGCAGCAGCTTCGGCAGCAGCAATGATGTCTTCCTTAGACATTTCCTTGGGAGTGGAAGAAATATCGCTCAGATCGAACTCCTCTTCTTCTTTCACTTCTACTTTAGGTTCTGTATCCTTCTGGAAAGTCTCTTCGTACACCTTTTCGCAGAAGACATCTACCTGTTTTTCTTCTGTTTCGGATTCTTTTGTGATGATGAAGTCACTCTTTACCTCAGTAACAGGCACACTCTGCACAGGTTCTTCCTCCATCTTGGTACGGTTGGACTTGGCAGCAAAGACGGCATCAATGTACTGAGGTTTCTTACGAAGTTGTTCCAGAGTAAGCTTGGAGGCAATCTGCTGACTTTCCTTCTTGGAATAGCCCTTGCCTGTTCCGCCCTCTATACCTTCTATAACCACCTTGTAGGTGAATACAGGACTTCCGTTCTTGTCCTTTTCCTGTTCCACCTGTACGAAATCGAGCTTTACACGATTCTTCTGGCTCCACTCTATGAGTTTGCTCTTGAAGTTGACCTCCTTGTAAGCCACCTTGTCGATGTTGATCATCTGTGAGAGAATACGCTTCTGCATAAACTCCATGCAGACATTGTAACCTCTGTCCAAATAGACAGCTCCCACAAGAGCCTCAAAGGCGTTTCCTCCCATATAGCTATTGTGCGAATAGCTGTGGCCACTCGACAGAATGAGCTGATTGATGCCCATTTCCTGTGCCAGCTTGTTGAGCGTATCGCGCTGTACCAGCTTGCTTCGGGTATTAGTAAGAAATCCCTCACGCTTGCCGGGGAAATGCTTATATACGATGTCACCCACTACAGCATCAAGCACGGCATCACCGAGAAACTCCAGTCGCTCATTGTTCATGGGTTTTCCCTTTGCGTTGCGGTGCATGATGCTCTTGTGCATCAGCGCCATCTTGTAATAGCTAATTTCGTGTGGATAAAAACCTAAAATCTGATACAAAGAAAAATAAAGCTCTTTGTCCTTTCGGAAAGAGAGCTTTATTCTATCTATAAAATTATTCAGCATATTTCTTGAATACTACACAGCAGTTGTGACCACCGAAACCGAAGGTATTGCTCAATGCAGCACGAACCTCACGCTTCTGAGCTTTGTTGAAGGTGAAATTCAAGTTGTAGTCGAGCTCAGGATCATTATCACCCTCTTCGTGGTTGATAGTAGGAGGAACGATATCGTTCTTCACACTAAGAACACAAGCCATAGCCTCTACTGCACCAGCAGCACCAAGGAGGTGACCAGTCATTGACTTGGTAGAACTGATGTTGAGCTTGTAAGCTGCATCACCGAAGACAGCCTTGATAGCCTTAGCCTCTGAGATATCACCTACGTGGGTAGATGTACCGTGAACATTGATATAGTCAATGTCCTCTGGCTTCAGATTGGCATCAGCAAGTGCACGCTCCATAACGAGCTTAGCACCAAGACCTTCTGGATGAGAAGCTGTGATGTGATAAGCATCAGCACTCTCGCCCTCGCCCACCATCTCAGCATAAATCTTCGCACCACGAGCCTTAGCGTGCTCCAGTTCCTCGAGAATCAAGCAACCAGCACCTTCGCCCATGATAAATCCATCACGGCTTGCGCTGAATGGACGTGAAGCATGCTCAGGATCATCATTACGTGTTGACAATGCATGCATAGCATTGAAACCACCCACGCCACAAGCGCAGATAGCAGCCTCGGCACCACCGCTCACGATGATGTTTGCCTTGCCCAGACGAATCAGGTTGAAGGCATCAGCCAATGCGTTGCTTGAAGAAGCGCATGCAGATGTAGTAGTGTAGTTTGGTCCGTGGAATCCGAAGTGGATTGAAATCTGACCAGAAGCGATATCTGCAATCATCTTAGGGATGAAGAATGGATTGAACTTAGGACCATTCTCCTCGTGAGTACCGTAGTACTTCACCTCATCCTCGAAAGTCTTGATACCACCGATACCTACACCGAATACAACGCCAACGTTGTTCAAGTCTTCCTTCTCAAGATCGATATTAGCATCCTTTACACCCTGCATGGCAGCAATCATAGCCAACTGGGTATAACGGTCAAGCTTGCGAGCTTCCTTACGATCAATCCAATCATTGATGTTCAGGTCTTTAACCTCGCAAGCGAACTTGGTCTTGAAAAGGGTTGTATCGAAATGAGTAATAGGCGCAGCACCGCTCTTACCAGCAAGGAGGCTCTCCCAAGTTTCCTCAGGAGTATTACCAACTGGAGTCACAGCACCGAGACCTGTTACAACAACTCTCTTTAATTCCATTTAGTATAATTTAGTTGCTAAATTACTTAGCGTTCTCCTCGATGTAAGCGATAGCGTCACCTACAGTAGCAATCTTCTCAGCCTTATCGTCTGGGATAGAGATAGAGAACTCCTTCTCGAACTCCATGATCAACTCTACAGTATCCAAAGAATCTGCACCAAGATCATTTGTGAAGCTTGCCTCTGGCTTAACTTCAGCCTCATCAACACCGAGTTTATCAACGATAATTGCCTTTACTTTGCTTTCAATTTCTGACATAATTGTAACTTTTAAAATGTTTATAAATTAATTTCTAATTAAAAATCGGGTGCAAAGGAACACTTTTTTTTTCAAATAAACAAACATTTTATAGAAAAAAGTGCTAATTGATGCACAAATACCTATAAACTGTGCACCTTTTTTGTGCTTTTTTGTCTTTTTTGTTGGTAATATGCTTTTTTTTAATTACTTTTGTGCATTATTATTAATTAATCTTTTAACATCATGACATTTACAGCAAAAGCAAACAAAATTTTCAATCAGGCTATTGCCGATTATCATATCAAGGACAACATTGATACTCCTATCAACAATCCTTACGAAGACGGCTCCATTGAGAACAGTTTGTACCTGAAATGCTGGATTGATACCGTACAGTGGCATTTCGAGGATATCATCCGCGACCCACAGATTGACCCAGCAGAGGCTTTGATCCTGAAACGACGCATCGACAAGAGCAACCAGGACCGCACCGACCTCGTTGAGCAGATCGACTCATACTTCCGTGAGTTGTATGCCAAAGTGAAAGTGTTGCCCGATGCACGCATCAACACAGAGAGTCCGGCATGGGCTGTCGACCGTCTGAGCATCCTGGCCCTGAAGATTTACCACATGCGTGAGCAGGCTGAACGTACTGAGGCTTCTGCAGAACACAAGGCTAAATGTCAGGCTAAACTCGATGTGCTGCTCGAACAGCAGGTTGACCTCAGTACTGCCATCGACCAGTTGCTCGAAGATATCGAGGCTGGAAGAAAGTATATGAAGGTGTACAGACAGATGAAGATGTACAACGATCCTTCTACCAATCCTGTACTCTACAACAAGAAATAATAAGGTTTACACCTATTTATATATATAGCACAATCGAAAACAGGAAAGTCAGAAGAAGGAAACTTAGCGGCAATATTCACAGTATTTCATATCTTTTCCCCTAAAAGGAAGCTATGAAACGATTGTCACCCAGTTTCCTTCTCATCCTTGTCTTCCCTTGACTTGAAACAAATAGAGTCCATTACTAAGAAAAATAAACGAAATGAAGACTGAGCATATTCTCATCATTCGATTTTCGGCCATGGGCGATGTTGCCATGACTGTGCCTGTGGTTTATTCGCTTGCCACCCAGTATCCTGCCGTCAGGATTACTGTGCTCAGCCGCCCGTTTGCCCGTCCTTTCTTCGAAAATTTAGCTCCTAATGTAGGCTTCATGGAAGCCGACATCAAAAACGAGTATCATGGAATCAAGGGACTCAATGCCCTCTACCGTCGCCTTTCGGCAAAGCATTTCACAGCCATAGCCGACCTGCACAGTGTACTGCGATCCAGCTATCTGCGCATGAGGTTTAATCTCGACAACTTCAAGGTGGCGCATATCGACAAGCACCGCAAGGGCAAACGCCAGCTCACATCACAAAACGACAAGAAGTTCGTACAGCAACCCACATCGTTTGAAAACTATGCTGAAGTTCTTGCCAAACTGGGTTATCCTGTCAAACTGGATTTCACTTCTATATTTGGCTCAGAGAAAGGCAACCTCAACCTGTTGCCAGAAACGCTGTGGAACAAGGCCAACACAGAAGTAAACAGAGATATCCACAGCGACGAAAAACCCTGGATAGGCTTGGCTCCCTTTGCTGCACACGAGGGAAAGATATATCCATTGTCTCTGATGGAAAGAGTTATACAGGGAGTTATCCACACTTATCCACAATGCAGAATATTTCTTTTCGGAGGTGGAGAGAAGGAAACTGAGGTCATGAACCGATGGGCAGAGACATGGCCCGAAGTATGTAATGCGTCGGCTCAGCTCAAGGGTCTGCAGCAAGAACTCATCCTCATGAGCCATCTGCAGGTGATGGTCAGCATGGACAGCGCCAATATGCACTTGGCATCACTTGTCCATACACCCGTTGTAAGTATATGGGGCGCAACCCATCCCTACGCCGGCTTCATGGGATGGAATCAAAATCCTACCAATGCCGTACAGGTAGACTTACCCTGCCGCCCTTGCAGTATCTATGGCAATAAGCCATGTATGCGAGGCGATATGGCTTGCATGAACCAAATCAAGCCAGAAGATATCATTCAAAGAATAGAAACTGTTTTGAAACAAAAATAAAACATTAAGTAGAGAGCGTATTTATATATGCTCTCTGCAAATATCCCTTTTATTATTTTACTTTTAAGCATTCCAAATAAATAAAGAAAAAATACATGGAAAGAAAATATCACTCCATTTATTTAAACTAACCCTTTCTATAATTTCTATTAAATAGACAACTTGTAAAGCTAATAAAAATATCAATATTATATACTTAGTTATTTTTGTCATAATTACTCCAATATTCAAAAATAGAAACTGCAACGCTCAATACTTGACGAATTAATGTTCTATCCTATTCTGAAAAGCCGCAGTAATAAAAAATATTATCTTTTAAATCTGCTCTGCAAAGATACTATTTTTTTTATTTAACTACCATTATTACAGGTAAAAAATAATATTATCTTGCACAGGCTATGTATTTAATACAGCAGAACATAGTATATAACTTTTATCCACAAACCTGTGGAAAAACGAATGGAAAACCCATCCAATAACTTATTCATAACTTTCAAGATATCCACCAATCACATTCCTGCCCGCTCGGAATGAGGATATCCACATAGTTATTATTAAGTTTTAATGAAGTTTTTAGGAATTTTAGAACGGAAAAAGATATAAACTTATTAACTTTGCACCAGAATAGGAAAATGTGGATAAAACATCTAAAGCATTAAGAACCAAGAAAAAGAAATGCAACAGATGTATTGATAACTTACTATTAGGGTGTGGATAATAAAACTGGCAAGAAATCATCCAAATATTTATCCACTTATCCACGTTATATCATCATTCCTATATCCTATAAAAAAAGAAGAATAAAGAAATAAAATAATAATAATGTTATGGTGAAAAAAGAATGGATAGAGAAAGGTTTTGTCGATGAACCTGTTGATGCAACCTTAGACTTGAAGCAGGAGATACGCCGACTCTGCAAGGAGAAAGATGCTATCATCCTGGCTCATTACTATACCGTAGGCGATATTCAGGATATTGCCGATTTCGTGGGCGACTCTTTGGCGCTGGCACGCAAGGCTGCAGAAACTGATGCCAAGGTAATGGTGATGTGCGGTGTGCACTTTATGGCAGAAACTTGCAAACTGCTGAGTCCTGACAAGACAGTACTTTGTCCTGACCTGAATGCTGGTTGTTCGCTTGCCGACAGCTGCAAGGCCGAAGACCTGAAGCTGTATAAGGCTGAGCATCCTGGATACAAGGTGGTGAGCTATGTCAATACGACAGCAGCTGTCAAGGCGCTTACCGATTGTGTGGTGACGAGTGGCAATGCCAAGAAGGTGATTGACAGTTTTCCACAAGATGAAAAGATTATCTTTGGTCCCGACTATAACTTAGGCAATTATATCAATAGTGTTACAGGCCGCAATATGTTGCTCTGGAATGGTGGCTGTCATGTGCATGAGAAATTCTCTGTCGAGGCTATCGTAAAGCTGAAGAGCGAGCATCCTGAGGCTGTCGTGATGGCTCATCTTGAGTGCAAGGCTCCTGTGTTGGCTGTAGCTGATGTAAAGGGTTCTACTGCCACAATGCTTCAATATGCCGAGAAGCATCCAGAAATCAAGGAGTATATTATCGCCACGGAGGCTGGTATTCTTCACGAGCTGGAACGCAACTGTCCTGGTGTAACCTTCTATCCTGTGCCACCCGAGGTGAGCGAAGGTGGATTAGGATGCAGCTGCAATGAGTGCGAATTTATGAAGATGAACACGCTTCAGAAGATTTATAATGCCCTGAAGTATGATTGGCCTACTGTAGAGGTTGACGAAGCGATCGCACGCGATGCTGTCAAGCCTATCGAGAAGATGCTCTCGCTTTCTTAATATTTTCAGATAAAACATAATATTCATCTGAGTCAAGTATCTTACTGAGTCCACTTGAAAAAGTCGAAAATCGTATTTTTTGTCTTTGCAACTTGATAATCAAGAAATGGCTTATCGGCAAGGCGTCTGTAAGGGCAAAAGGCTATCATCCGTAATAACCCAGGGCGCTGCCCTGGGCTAACAGCTTCTGCCCCTTCAGGGCGTGTGGGGCAAAACCATTTTCATTTTCATTAATTTCTAAATTTACAAATACAGAATGAAGTCTCTAAATGATGTTTTTTGTTAGCTTTAAGTGCTTTTTGTAGATGTATTATTGTATCTGATGTTTTTTTACAAAGTGTCTTTTCACACTCAAGGGCTTGGTGTTTTTAAGCAAATGAGTGGTAAAATTGGTTCATTTTAGTTCAAAAAATAATTTTTACCCCCTAAAAGACAAAAAAATCACCTGTTTTTTAAAAAAAATTACTACTTTTGCGTTGGTTTTAAACAAGGTGCGTTGCGAAACGCAAATATCATCTTTTACTTATACAATTTATATTTACATCGTAATGAGAATTTCCGAGTGAGGAGGTTCTCATTATTTTTTTTTAACGTCACTATGGTCTTCGGTTACGGATAATAGGGCTATCTTTGCAGAAGATAAGCTGCACTCGGCAATTTGAAAGCAAGCTTTCATTGCGCTCATTGGCATTATCTTTGCAGAAGATAAGCTGCACTCGGCAAATTGAAAGCAAGCTTTCATTGCGCTCATTGGCATTATTTTTGCAGAAGATAAGCTGCACTCGGCAATTTGAAAGCAAGCTTTCATTGCGCTCATTGGCATTATCTTTGTATTCGGCTAACTTTTTTTAAGCACTATAAAAGAAATATGAAACTCAAGATACATTTCAGTCATAAGGAGGAACTTTGGAATTCTTGGTCGCATGCGGGTGGCATCCTTTTGGGAGTCATCGTAGGCATTATTTTCCTTTATTGGTGTTTTACCAATCACAATGGTTGGGCAACGGCAGGAGTGATACTTTATCTCTTTGGTATGCTTATGTCGTATATTGCATCTACTGTGTATCATGCTCTCTCGGCTTGGAGCAAGTGGAAAGAACGACTGCGTAAATGGGATCATGCTGCCATCTATTGGCATATTGCAGGTTCATACTCTCCCATCACGCTCATAGCTATGCGCGATCAGGGTTATTGGGGCTGGAGTCTGTTCTGTTTCATCTGGGCGTGTGCAATAGCCGGAACAGTCATGAGTTTTTTCCGGCTGAAGGATCACAGCAATTTGGAAACCATTTGTTTCGTCGGTATGGGACTTTCCGTGTTGGTTGCTTTCAAGCCTCTCATTGATTCTGTTTCTCCTGCCACGGTTATTTGGATTGTTGCCGAGGGCGTTTGTTATATTACTGGTGCTGTGTTCTATAGTATCAACAAGCGCAAGTATATGCATTCTGTCTTCCATTTCTTCGTATTGGCTGGTAGTATCTGTCATATCATAGCAGTCTGGGACATTTTGATGAAGTATATCTAACTCAACTTTCGCATTTAGGGAAGTAATGTTAGTTAACTCAAGTTTCGCAAGTGGCTTAAGTACGGGCTGAAGACCCAAAAGTTCTTAGCCCAGGGCGATGCCCTGGGCTAAGAGCTTCTGCCCTTTACCTTTGCTTTACCCTTCGGCCAGCGATTTTCAATTCCGCTACGCGCCGGTGACCGTTGGTTCAGGGCGTGTGGGGAAAAATTTACGAAACTTCAGTTAGTGAGTCCACTTTAAAAAGTTGTTTTTGGTTCTTTTCCCTACAAAATGCCATTTGATTATCAGATGGTTACATATGAAGAAATTATCAAAAATGACTTTTTCAAGTGGGCTCAGTTAGTTAAGACAACAGCTTTTGTGAACTTGAAATTAAACATTAAATATTTCACAAAAGCTGTTGTTTCTAATTTTCTATAATTTTTGAGCACAGCGAAAGCTCAATTGGTCATATTACTTTCCTTTGCAGTAAAATTGTTCCTTAAAGAGCACAAATGTGCCCCACGTGGGGCACATTTGTGCCATAAGTAGGCATTTTGATAGAATCAGTTTAAAAAAAAAAAAAATCATGCAAAAACCCTTCACCCTTCATCTATTCGCGTGAAGTGCCGATAAACACGGGGGTTTTGAGACTGAAATGGAAATTTTCACCCTTCATCACCCTTCATTACCATTCATCTTTTTGCTTTTTCGGATTTCGGTTGACTGACACGAGTTGGGCTCATGCTTCTATTGTGATCAGTCCGAGCCATCTATTATGACCGATCCGAGTCATCTATTATGACCCAGTTAAGGCTTCTATGATGCTTGCATAGAAACTTTAATTATTGAACTTTCGCAAGTTCAGAAGTTATAGAAGTTATCACTCCCTTCGGTCGTTAGAAGTTATAGCCAACAGCCTTTGGGGTTGAATATTTAGCTGTAAAGCATATGGCTTTAACTTCTCTAACTTCTTTAACTTCACCATTTGCGAAAGTTGAGTTTAATTACTTTCAAACAAGACTTCCTCAACTCTAAGAGAAGCTTTTTTCTCTCCCATTATAAAAGCTCCGGAACGAACGATGCAAGGTATAAACGCGGAGCGCTTACCCGATGAGAATGAAGGGAGATGAAGGGTGATGAAGGGTGGATTTGTGCCATTCAACCCCTGAAACCCCGATAAACACAGGGGATTTCAAGGGATAGATGAAGGGTGAAGGGTTTTTGCATGATTCCTTTTTTTAAAAAAATGGATTCATGATGGCAACAGGTGTCTTATTGCTTTGCATCTCAGTGTGGGACAGATATTTAAACTTTCGCAGTGTTCAGAACTTGAGTATGTTAATATTATGATCTTTATATAATATGGTGGAAAAGTTAACGTTGTGTTAAAAGCAAAAAAAAGTTGCTTGAAAATTTGGAAGCTATTGCTTTTTGTTATACTTTTGCAGTGTAATATTCAAGTAGTACACTAAAACAGTTAGATTATGATACAAGTAAACAATTTGAGTTTCCATTATCAAGGAGTCAAGAGAAACGTGTTCAGCGATTTCAATATGACTCTTAAGGAGAATAATATCTATGGACTTTTAGGTAAGAATGGTACAGGCAAGAGCACTCTGCTTTACCTGATCAGTGGTTTGCTGCGTCAACAGCAGGGCACTATTCTTATCGACGGGATATCTTCTTGTGATCGCCGCCCAGATGTACTTCGTGACATCTTTATAGTAACTGAGGAGTTTTTTCTCCCCAATGTTTCTCTCGATGTCTATGTGAAGATGTACCGTCCCTTCTATCCCAACTTCAGTCAGGAAGTGTTGGACAGATGTTTGCAGGATTTCGAATTACCTCTCTCTCTTAATTTGAACGAACTCTCGATGGGACAAAAGAAAAAGGCTTATATGAGTTTTGCCCTTGCCACAGGTACAAAATACCTTTTCATGGACGAGCCCACCAATGGCCTTGACATCCCATCGAAGAGTCAGTTCCGCAAGGTGATAGCCAACAATATGACCGATGAGCGAATGTTGATTATCTCTACTCATCAGGTTCATGACATCGAGTCGCTGCTCGACCACATTGTTATTCTCAATCAGAATAATCTCTTGCTCGATGCCTCGGTGGCAGATATTTGTGAGGACTATTCCTTCGAGTACCGCACACCTGCCGAAATGGACGATACGGTACTCTATGCAGAGCCAACACTTCAGGGCAATGCCGTGATAGCCAAGCGAAAGGCTGGCAGCCGGGAGACTCAGATGAACCTCGAGCTTCTCTTCAATGCAGCCATCAACGGCAAGTTGTAAATAAAGAGTGAGGTTTCTATTTTCATTTTCAAATTACTATAACTTCTGAACTTGCAAAAGTTCAAAAAAAGACAATATTATGAATAAGGTTTTAGATTTTCATCGTTTGGCAATGGTTTTGCGCTGGGACGCATTATCCAACTGGAAGAAATATGTGCGCAGCACTTTAGGATTGGCTTTTGTATTTTCCTTTATCTGTATTTGGTATCAGTTTAATATGCGAAGCAATGGTTATGTTACATATAATGATGTGAAGGATTTATACTTGGGAAGTGTTTCTGGTTTGTTCATGTTTATCAGTTTCATTATTTTCTTTTTCTGTGGGTCAAGAATCTTCATTAACATGAAGACCAAGGCTTCCCGCTCTTTGTTCTTGATGCTGCCAGCCACCAATATGGAGAAGTTTACTTCCCGTTTGCTGTACACCGTTTTAGGAACATCCTTGATGATTGTCGCTTCGTGGATGATAGCCGACATCATTCAGTTTGTGTTCAGCCTCTTTCTTACTCCAGGCATGCAGGGCTCTCTCGTAGGCAAGACTTTTGAAGAGTTGTTCTTGAAAGATAATTTCGACAGTTCTCACTTTATAGTACGCAATGGCACCAGCGTGTTGGGACAGACTTTCCCTGTGGGTATGCTTTTGTTATCGTTGACGATCTTTACCCATTCCTTTTTTACTTTGGGAGGCACTGTTTTCCGTAAGTCTGCCACCTTGCTGACCATTTGCTCCAGTTTCATTCTGATGTTTCTGACGGCATTGATATCTTCCTTCGTGGATGCAGATGTACTGCGTCATCTCGTCCAATCCATTGAACCTAACACTTTGGGATGGCTTATGGTGATGGTTCTTCTGCTTTTGTCGGCATTCAATTACTGGGCAGCCTACAAGCTTTTCACTCATATGCAGATTATCAACAACAAGTGGTTTAACATATTGTAAAACAATATAAAACAAACTATGGATTTCAGCAACGACAAGGCGATATACATACAGATAGCCGAACGATTGTGCGACGAGATACTGGCAGGTAAATATCGAGAAGACGAGCGTGTGCCAAGTGTGCGTGAATATGCAGTCTTGCTCGAGGTAAACACCAATACCACAGTCAAATCGTACGACCAGTTGGCTTCTGAAGGCATCATCTACAACAAACGAGGGCTGGGTTATTTCGTATCATCAGGAGCCAAGCGACAGATCAAGAAGACTCGCAAGCAGGAGTTTATGAAAGAACGCCTGCCCGAGTTGGCCCGCCAGATGGTATTGCTCGATATTTCACTCGATGAGGTGAAGGAAGCCTTGCAGAGTAAACTCGATGAGATAGATGTAATGCCGCAATAGAAGTTTTTAACCCCCATAAATACATGAAGAAAATGAAAACAAAAATGATAATAACAGCACTGTTTGCTGCACTGAGTTTTACCAGTTGTGTCAATCTTATGAGCAAGCAGAATGTTCCACAACAAGTAAAACATCTGGATAACGAGAAAGTCATCAAGCAGTCGTTCGCCTTAAAAGACTTTCATGCCATCAGCAATGCGATAGGTATTGATGTTTACTATACGCAGTCGGCTGCCTATAGTGTTTCAGTGGAAGGCACCGAGCAATGTATAGCACAGGCCAAACTTGAAGTTACCGATGGAGTACTGAATATCATGAACAGATATGCCTATTTCTACAATACTTCCTCTTATAGTCTTAAAGTTTATATCAGTGCTCCCTCTATCGACCAAATCAGCAACAATGGAGCTTTAGATTTCTATGGCGACATCAATCAGAGTAAGTCTTTGGCGATTTCCAACCATGGTTCGTTCGATTACGACAAGGGAACAGTGAAGGCTGGCTATGTATCTATTGACAATAATGGTTCTTTAGATATTGATAATCCTATGCAGATTACAGATTCTCTTCGAATCAACAATTATGGTTCACTGGATATCAACAACGACATGAATATAGCAGGTTCTGCCTTTATCAATAATTATGGTTCATTTGACGGCAGTTTTGGTCTTAAGGGAAGAGACTTCGAGGTTTCCAATTATGGCAGCTTCGACTCACATCTTACTGCCGATTGTGACCACATCAAAGTTAATTCGTTTGGATCTACCGATATGGATATAACGGGTACAACGAAGCAAATAAGTATCAATGACAAGGGAGTGACCGACATTGATACTACTCAACTCAAAGTACTCAAATAAATATTAAACCATTCAAGACAATGATTCACTTAAAAGACGTCAATAAGACCTATCAGGGTGCACAGCCCCTGCATGTGCTGAAAGGTATCAGTCTCGACATAGAGCGTGGCGAGTTTGTGAGTATCATGGGTGCATCGGGTTCAGGAAAATCTACCCTGCTCAACATATTGGGTATACTCGATAATTACGATTCGGGTGAGTACCGTCTGAATGATGTGATTATCAAAGACTTGAGCGAGACTCGGGCTGCTGAATATCGCAACAAAATGATAGGATTCATCTTTCAGTCGTTCAATCTCATCTCGTTCAAGACAGCAGTAGAAAACGTAGAATTGCCATTATTTTACCAGGGAGTGGGTCGCCGTAAGCGCCATGAGTTGGCTATGCAGTATCTCTACAAGTTAGGCTTGGCGCAATGGGCGAACCACTACCCTAACGAGATGTCGGGTGGACAGAAGCAGCGTGTGGCCATAGCCCGTGCCCTCATTACCAAACCACAGATTATCCTTGCCGATGAACCTACCGGTGCACTCGATTCCAAGACAAGTGTCGAGGTGATGGACCTGCTGAAGGAACTGCACCAGAAAGAAGGCATGACCATTGTGGTGGTGACTCATGAAAGCGGTGTGGCCAACGAGACCGACAAGGTAATACATATCAAGGATGGACTCATAGGAAGTATAGAGGACAACCGGGATCATCATCTTGTGTCGAAAGACTACGTCAAGTAAGTGAAGAACGAAGAGTAAAGAAAGAAAAATTCTAATGTCTTCCTCGTATAGTTCTTCGGCTTTACTAACTTATAAATAACTAATGCAAATGAAATTTTCATCCTTCACCTTTCACTCCTCACTCCTGTCAGAGATATGGAGTACGTCGAAGCGCAACAAGCTTCGTACATCGCTTACAGGCTTTGCCGTGGCATGGGGCATCTTTATGCTCATCTTCCTCTTGGGAGCAGGCAATGGGCTCATCAACGCCCAGTTGCAGCAGAGTGACCGATTTCTGGCCAACTCAATGGTAGTATATGGACAGAACACTTCGAAGGCCTATAATGGTCTGAAAGAAGGAAGACCTATCGACCTCAACGACAAGGATATGATCATTACCGATCATGTCTATGCACATCAGGTAGGCGATGTGGGCGGACAGCTGCAGCAATATAGTGTGAATATCAATTATGGCGACAACTATATAGCCGCCCAGACGCTGACAGGTGTTTATCCTTCCCATACCAAAATCAACAAAATAGAGATGCTGAAAGGGCGATTCATTAATCAAATAGATATGCAGCAGCGCAGAAAGGTGGTTGTGATGAGTCGTAGTCAGGCCAAGGAACTGGTAAAAGACTATCGGTTGCTCGTAGGCAAGAATGTCAAGTTGGGCGACCTTTCCTTCAAGGTGGTAGGAATCTACAAGGACGATGAGACGCGACAGAATAACGAGGCATTCACCTCTTTCTATACCGTCAAGACCATTTATGCCAAGGGCGACAAGGCTGGCGACATTGAGTTTACTCTCAAGAATATGAAGAGTGTGGAAGAGAATCGGGCCTTTGAGAAAAATTATCGTGCCAGCATCAACAAGAACCATCAGGCAGCTCCTGATGACGAGCGAAGTCTATGGCTGTGGAATCGCTATTTGGACAATATACAGATGAATCAGGGTATCGCCATCATCCAGTCTGCCCTCTGGATAATAGGACTCTTTACCCTACTGAGCGGCATTGTGGGCGTGAGCAACATTATGCTCATCACCGTAAAGGAACGGACCCGCGAGTTTGGTGTGCGCAAGGCCATAGGAGCCAAACCTTGGTCAATATTGAAGCTCATCATCACCGAGAGTATCATCATCACTTCGTTCTTTGGATATATAGGTATGGTGTGTGGCGTGGCAGCCAATGAGCTGATGGACAAAACCATAGGTCATACTACCGTAGATACGGGACTTTTCAAAGCAACCATGTTTGTCAACCCCACGGTGGGTATAGGTACTTGTATTGGAGCCACCATCACCATCGTGATAGCAGGAACCATTGCCGGACTCATACCTGCTATCAAGGCAGCTAAAATACGTCCTATAGAGGCGTTGAGAGCGGAATAGTCATTTAATGTTTAATGTGAAGTGTTTAATTTTTAATTAGGCTTACACCTTTAATATATGCGTTTCGATTTAGATACATATAAGGAGATTCTCGACACCATCACGAGAAACAAGAGCCGCAGTCTCTTGACAGGTTTCGGTGTGTTCTGGGGTGTGTTCATGCTCATTGTCCTGATGGGAGGTGGACAGGGACTGAAGGAATTGCTGCAAGCTAACTTCTCTGGATTTGCCACCAATACCGCAGTAATATGGGCACAGAATACCACCAAACCTTATAAAGGATTCAATAAAGGACGTTCCTGGCAGATGGAGGAAAAAGACCTGGAACGACTGCGCCAGCGGATGCCTGAGCTCGATGTCATCACCCCGCTTCTCTTCGGAGGAAGAAAAAATGTTGTCTTTGCCGACAAGAGTTTCAGTGGCAGCGCACAGGGCGTCAATTCTGATTATGCAAAAGTCTCTGTTCCAAAGATGTTTTATGGCAGATACATCAACGATATGGATGTGCGCCAGCAGCGCAAGGTATGTGTCATAGGAAAACAGATCTATAAGAATCTCTTCCCAGGTGGCGGCGACCCATGTGGCAAGACGGTCAGAGTGGATTCCACCTACTATACCGTAGTGGGAGTAGACTACCGTTCGGGCAATGGAGTGGACCTTGGAGGACAGGCCGACGAGACTATCACCCTACCCCTGTCTGTCTTGCGTACAGCCTATAATCGTGGTACGGCTGTCGATATCATAGCCGTAACGGGCAATAAAGGTGTTGTGATGAGCAAGTTGTCGCAGCGTATGCGCGAAACCATTGCACGTGCCCACTCCATTGATCCTACTGACGAAAAAGGACTCATGGTGTTCAATACCGAGGTACTCTTCCAGATGCTCGACAACCTGTTTAATGGAGTCAACTTCCTCATCTGGTTGGTAGGCATAGGCACCCTGTTGGCCGGAGCTATCGGTGTGAGCAACATCATGATGGTAACGGTAAAGGAACGCACCATCGAGATAGGAATCCGACGTGCCATCGGCGCCACTCCCAGGATGATACTGTCACAAATCATCTCGGAGAGTATTATCCTGACCCTTGTAGCAGGTATGAGTGGCATTATCTTCGGTGTGGCAATCCTGCAGCTGATAGAATTGGCCAATACCACAGACGGTGTTTTGGCTGCCCACTTCCAGGTCAACTTCTGGACGGCAATCTTCTCAGCCCTGCTCATCAGTCTCCTTGGAGGTTTGGCAGGACTGGCACCCGCCTGGCGAGCCATGAGTATCAAGCCCGTAGATGCTATGCGTGATGAATAAACTATCCAGCTAAAGTTCAATAAGTTACATCATGAAAATATAAAAAAAAACAACGATATGAAAAAGTATTCCAAACTGATTGTAGCGGCCATTGTCGCCTTAATTTTTGTAGGAACATTCGTCTTCCTGTATCAGAAATCTCAACCCAAAGCTACCGAGTATAGCGAGTTTGTACCTAAGATGGGTGATGTGTTGAAAACCACCGTCATAACAGGTAAGATAGAACCACGCAACGAGGTAAGCGTAAAGCCACAGATAAGCGGTATTATTACCGAAATTTGCAAGGAGGCTGGCGACTATGTGCAGGCTGGCGAGGTGATAGCCAAGGTAAAGGTGATTCCCGATATGGGACAACTTAGCAGCGCTCAGGCTCGTGTGCGCCTGGCTGAAATCAATCTGAAACAGGCACAGGTAGACTTCGGACGTGAGGACAACCTGTATAAGAAGCAGTTGGTAAGCGCCGACGAGTTCGACAAGGTAAAGCAGGCCCTCAAGCAGGCCCGCGAGGAAAAGGTGGCTGCCGAAGATGCTCTCGAAGTTGTACGTGATGGTGTGTCGAAGAGTAATGCCAATGCCTCTTCTACCCTCATACGTTCCACTATCTCGGGTATTATTCTTGATATTCCTGTCAAGGTGGGCAACTCGGTCATTCTTTCCAATACCTTCAATGACGGTACTACCATAGCCAGTGTGGCAAATATGAACGACCTTATCTTCCGTGGCAACATCGACGAGACTGAGGTGGGAAATCTTGTTATAGGAATGCCGATGAAGATCACCATTGGTGCCATGCAGGATCTTAAGTTTGATGCCGACTTGGAGTATATTTCTCCTAAGGCTACAGAGAACAATGGTGCCAACCAGTTTGAGGTGAAGGCTGCTGTTCGTTCTGTCAAGGGTGGCAAGATTCGCTCTGGCTATAGTGCCAATGCAGAGATAGTTCTGGCCAAGGCCTTGAATGTGGTTACCGTGCCCGAGAGTGCCATCGAGTTTAGTGGCGACAGTACCTTTGTATATATTGTCAAGGGTAGTGGTGAGAAGAAAACCTATGAGCGCAAGCAGGTGGTGACAGGACTGAGCGACGGCGTGAATATTGAGATCAAGAAGGGCTTGTCGCTGAAAGACAGAGTGAGAGGTCCTGAAATTGTGGCAGACAACAAGGATGATGAATAAGCATACTAATAAATAAAGCATGAAAATGATGAATATCCGTTTTACTATATTGTCGGCAATGGCTTTCTTTGCTTTGGGCGAGGCTCAGGCACAGAAGGCATGGAGCCTTCGCCAGTGCATCGACTATGCTTTAGAGCACAATATCACGGTGAAGCAGATGCAGAACATACGTGAGCAGCAGGCTTTGCAGCTCAATACCAATAAGAACTCTCGCCTACCCGACCTCAATGCCTCGGTTGGCGAGAACATCTCCTTCGGTCGTGGACTGACGGCACAGAATACTTACGAAGACCGTACCACCAGTTCTACCTCTTTCTCATTGGGAACAACAGTCTCTCTCTTCGATGGCAACAAGACGACCCACAACATACGTCTTAGCAAACTCAATCTTGATGCAGCTGATGCCGACCTGAGTAAGGCACGCAACGATTTGAGTATGAATGTGGCCAAGGCATACATCGAGGCTCTCAATAATATGGAGATAGCCGATGTGGCTCGCCGACAGGTGAGTATCGACTCCATGCAAGTGGCTCGCCTGCAGACTATTGTAGAGAATGGTAAGGCAAGTGTGGCAGAACTCTCTCAGCAGAAAGCTGCTTTGGCGCAGAGTCAGCTTACGCTTACCACAGCCAGCAACAACTGCCAGCTCTCCCTACTCGACCTGTCGCAGTTGCTCGAACTCCCCTCGCCCGATGGCTTCTCTATCCTGCGTCCTGAGACCTCGCATATCAATCCCGAGTCTTATGTGCCTGCATCTCCCTCTGTCGTCTTTGCCGATGCCCTTGTGAGCAAACCCGAAATCAAAGCACAGGAGTTGCGTGTTAAGGGAGCCGAACATTCTGTTCTTATAGCCAAATCGGCTTATTATCCTCAACTGGCGTTCAATGCAGGGCTGGGCAGCAACTACTACAAGACGAGTGGTTTTGATGCCGAATCGTTTGGCAAGCAACTTAAAAACAATTTCAGTCAGTATCTTGGTTTGAGTCTCAACGTGCCTATCTTCAATCGTTTCTCCACCCGCAACAGTGTGCGTTCAGCCCGTATAGACCGTGACAATCAGGTACTTAAGTTAGAGGATGCCAAGAAATCTCTTTATAAGGAGATTCAGCAGGTGTACTACAATGCCATAGCTGCCGAGTCGCGCTATGTGAGCAGCCGACAGGCTGTGGCAAGCAATGAGGATGCCTTCCGGCTTACTCAGGGAAAGTACGAGAATGGTAAGGCCAGCATTACTGAGTTTAATGAGGCTAAAAACAATCTCCTCAAGGCACAGAGCGACATGGTGCAAGCCAAGTATGAGTCGCTTTATCAGAACAGTCTTCTCGACTTTTATCGTGGCAAGAGTCTTGACTTTTAGGTCAAGGCTCTTTGTCGTTTTATGGCTTTTGCTGCTAATCCTATCGATAGTTATAGGGGGCTATTATCTTCTTACAAATGAGTTATAGAGCGAAAAGTTCATAAGATAATGAAACTCAAACTTGTGAACTTAGTTTTTTTTGCGTAACTTTGCAGCCACAAAGTAATAAACGACATTTATGAATGATAAGATAAAAGAATTTGAGGTCATGGCACCAGTAGGCTCACGCGAGTCGTTGGCTGCTGCCATACAGGCTGGTGCAGACTCGGTATACTTCGGTATTGGCAAGTTGAATATGCGTTCACACTCTGCCAACCATTTTACCATCGACGACCTGCGCGAAATAGCTGCCACCTGCAATGAACACGGCATCAAGACATATCTGACGGTAAATACTGTGATATATGATGACGATATTGCTACGATGAAAGAAATCATTGATGCAGCCAAGGAGGCAGGCATCTCGGCCGTTATTGCCAGCGATGTGGCTGTCATGGCCTACTGTAATGAGGTAGGAGAGGAGGTACACCTTTCTACCCAGCTCAACATCTCCAATACCGAGGCGCTGAAGTTCTATGCCCGTTTTGCTGATGTGTCTGTATTGGCACGCGAACTGAATATGGACCAGGTGAAGCATATCCATGAAGAGATAGAACGCCAGAACATCTGCGGCCCTATGGGCAAGAAGATAAGGATAGAGATGTTCTGTCATGGTGCTTTGTGCATGGCTGTATCGGGCAAGTGCTATATGAGTCTTGCCAATGCCAACCGTTCTGCCAACCGAGGAGAGTGTGTGCAGATATGTCGTCGAAGCTATACGGTTACAGACAATGAAACAGGCAATCAGCTCGAGATAGACAACAAGTATGTGATGAGTCCTAAAGATCTGAAGACCATACGTTTCATCGACCGTATGATGGATGCAGGTGTGCGTGTGTTCAAGATAGAGGGACGTGCACGTGGTGCAGAATATGTATACACCGTAGTGAAATGCTACAAGGAGGCTATAGCCTCTGTGCTCGACGGAACCTTTACCGAGGAGAAGAAGGATGCCTGGGACGAGAAGTTGGCTACTGTCTTCAATCGCGGTTTCTGGGATGGATATTACCAGGGACAGACTCTTGGCGAATGGAACAAGCACTATGGCTCTGTAGCTACTGAGAAGAAGGTGCTCGTGGGCAAAGTGATGAAATACTTCTCCAAGCTTGGTGTGGCAGAGGTGGCTATAGAGGCTTCTGAGATAGAGCAGGGACAGAAACTGCTCATTACGGGCAACACCACAGGTGTGATGTATCTCAATGCCGATGAGATACGCTATGAGTTGAAGCCTGTAGAGGTGGCCAAGCAGGGCTGGAGAGTTTCTATCCCTGTGCCTGGCAAGGTGCGCCCTAATGACAAACTATATAAACTGATAACTGTAAACGAAATAAAGGAGATAAAATAATGGCGACAATCAACGAATTGCAGGACGAGGTAGTAGAGGAGTTTCAGGACTTTACCGACTGGATGGACAAGTATCAGATGCTCATAGACTTGGGCAACGAACTGGCTCCTCTCGACGAGAAATACAAGAATGAGCAGAACTTAATCGACGGCTGTCAGAGTCGTGTGTGGCTGCAATGTGACTATAAGGACGGTAAACTTGTCTTCACAGCCGACAGCGATGCGCTCATCGTAAAAGGCATTATAGCCCTTTTGATACGTGTGTTGAGCGGTCATACTCCTTCTGAAATCATGGATGCCGACCTGTATTTTGTAGAGAAGATAGGACTGAAGGATCACTTGAGTCCTACACGCAGCAACGGTCTCTTGGCCATGATCAAGCAGATACGTATGTACGCCTTGGCCTATAAAACAAAGGAAGCAGAGGGAAATGCGTAAGTTAAGAACGATAGAGATGAACCGCCTCACGCTGGAGGAGTTCAAGGAAGCAGAGAAACTGCCCCTGATAGTGGTTCTCGATGATGTACGCTCTTTGTATAATGTGGGAAGCGTGTTCCGTTCGTGCGATGCCTTCCGTGTAGAGGCTGTATATCTGTGTGGTATTACCGCTACGCCTCCCAATGCCGAGATACACAAGACTGCTCTTGGCGGAGAGGACAGCGTAGACTGGGAATACTTCAAAACTACCGAGGAAGCTGTGGAGAAATTGAAGGAGAAAGGCTATTTTGTATATAGTATCGAGCAGGTGGAAGGATCTACCAAACTGCAGAATCTCCCTGATGCTCACCAAAAGATATTTCGTCAGCCTTCGGAGCAAGAAAAGCAAGAGAATTCTTCACTCCCTAAAGGCTATGCCGTTATTTTCGGCAACGAGGTGAAAGGAGTAAAGCAGGACGTGGTGGATATGAGTGACGGCTGTCTTGAGATACCTCAGTTTGGCACCAAGCACTCGCTCAATGTCAGCGTTACGGCAGGAATCGTGGTATGGGAGTTTGCTAAACTTCTGAAGCTATAGACAAGTTTGGAAGAAAAAAGTTTTTTACCTAAATATGACTTATAAGAATCAATTGATAAATGGCCTGAAACAAGGATTTTTGTTTTATGCCTTTTCCACAATATTGATAGCTATTCAGTTTAGCTTCTACATCGTGGGTAGTCCCGTCCTCGACTATATGGATTTTGAGGGATGGGTTTTCTTTGCAGCATCCTGTGTGAGCCATGCCTCGCAGTTTGCTTTATTGCCTTATCTGTTGGGCTTCCTTGTGCTGTTATGCCGTTTTCCCAAGACAGCAAGGGTTGTGCAGATAGTGGGCGTAGTGCTGCTCTGTGTGCTCAACTATCTTAACTCTCAGGTCTATGCCATCTATCATTTCCATATCAATGGTTTTGTACTGAGTATGGTTTTCGGTGAGGGAGCAGGCGAGATATTCAACTTTGATGCCTTGCTTTACCTCAAGGAAGCAGGACTATTTGCCATCGTTGCCGCCATTGTGGTAGGCGTTTGGTATCTGTCGCATCGCGTGTGGCTGTTGAGGAAGAAAGCTTATGTCTGGTTGGTGGCAGGTATTTTCGTAGGCTGTACACTTTATGCTCATCTATGGCATATCTATGCTGCCTTCTATCAGCATCAGTCGGTGATGAAGAGTGCCACTTTGCTGCCTTATTATTTCCCTACTACCTCGAATGGTTTGTTGCTCAAATGGGGCTGCAAACAGCCAAGAGGAGTGGGGAAGACCAGTGGTCGACAGAGTACAGACTTGCTGTATCCCGTACATCAGCTTGAGACGGTGGAACCCGATTCTCTGCCCAATATTGTGGTTATCTTGTTAGATTCATGGAATCGCAGGGCACTTACTCCAGAATGTATGCCTCATACCTATCAGTTTTCCGAACAGAATCAATGGTTTGCCAATCATGTGAGTGGCAGCAATGGTACGCGAAGTGGTGTGTTCAGCCTCTTCTTTGGTTTGTCGTGCTATTATTGGGAGAGTTTTGAGCCGGCTCATGTCCAGCCGTTGCTCATCCGCAGATTGCAAGCTCTGGGCTACGACATTCAGACTTATCCCAGTGCTACATGGGCAGACCCTCCTTTTGGCAGAGTTATCTTTGGAGGTGTGCCCGGCATACACACCGAGACCAAGGGCAATACTGCCTTGGAGCGTGATACGAGAGTGGCCAATATGTTTATTGCCGATGTGGAAGGCAGAAAGGACAAGAAAAAGCCTTTCTTCTCGTTCCTCTTCTTCGACCTACCCCATAGTTTTGAGTTGCCAGCCGACAAGAATAAACATTTCCAACCAGCATGGGCGTTTGCCGATTATACCAAGCTTAACAACGATATGGATCCAACTCCTTTCTGGAACCTGTATCGCAACACCTGCTATCAGGACGACTTGCTGTTGGGCAAGGTGTTTGAGGCTTTGAAGAAACAGGGACTTATGGATAATACCATCGTTGTGCTGACAGGCGACCATAGCCAGGAGTTCAATGAGAATCATCGCAACTACTGGGGACATAACAGCAATTTCTCAGTTCATCAGATAGGAGTGCCAATGATATGGCATGTTCCTGGACAACAGGCACATAAGTACACACATCGTACTACTCATTATGACATGGTTCCTACGTTGATGAAGGAATATCTGGGTGTGAAGAATCCTACAGACGACTATTCTATGGGGCGGCTGATGACTGATAAGACTCCGCGTCTGTGGCATGTGGTGGGAAGCAATCTGAACTATGCTTTCATTATAGGGAAGGACAGTATTCTGGAGAAGACAGCCCAGGGGTCCCTCGATGTCTATGATGCCAAGATGAATCCTGTGAAAAACTATGTGTTGCCTGCCAAGCAGTTTGACAAGGCTATGAAGCAACTGAACCGCTTTTTCAAGTAACTCAATAAAAAAGGACCATGAGCACTCATGCTCATGGTCCTTTTAGTATCAATGAAATAATTTATTTTCCTTTCCATAATCCGTGCAGATTGCAATATTCACGGGCAGTCACCTCGGTGGCGTCTGTCATGAATATAGCCTCGGGTTTCTCGCCTGGTTTCAGTTCATGGCGCTACACATCGGTAGGGGTGAGTAATTCTATCCACTCGATATAGTGCTCGGGCATCATGGGGTGTTCCACGCTTCCCTTCACTATTGTCTTCCAGCAAATTTCCTGCATTTTCTGCATCAAAATATTTGCAAAACTCGTCTATAATACAAAATAATTATGTAGCTTTGTAATCGGTAGTCATATCAAATATATTTGTAACTTATTGTAAATCACCTATAAATGTACAAAATATTTGTGAGACTACCAACTTTTTTAAACTATTTCTTATTCCGAAATGGGGTAAACCATATATCAAGTGTGTGGGCGGAAAAAGCCAACTTATAGCACAACTCGATGCGCTGCTTCCAGCTGACTTTTGTAATTGGGAGAATGCAACGTAATCCGAATTTTAAATGTAACGAATCCGATATAATAATAAACGTGGCAGGTAGCAACAATTTAGTCATTCTGTCAAGACTTGGATTCAACGAGCTGAAGCAATAGACATCATGGAGAGCTGGTCTGCAATACAGCAAATGCTAATGCTTGAAGACAAAAGAGGCACAGGAAACTTTTGAAATGGAAATTATGAAACAAAAGAAATATACTCAGACGCAGCAGGTTATCGATGTCTTACACAAATGTGACGGTTATGCAACCCTTGGCAATCTGTATCATCTTGTCGATACAAGTTCGTGAGGCAAAAAAAGTAAAGAAAAACCAAATTTTTTATTTGAACGTTACACAATTTCGCCCACCTGCAAACTATCTTTGCAGCTAAAATGTAGGAAGATGGTAAATACACATTTAATGAAAAGGGTATTATGCAGACCCTATGAGGAGATCACCGATATAGACGATGCTTTGGCGAAATACAAGAGCCATGCTTCGAATGTTATGGATGAAAAAGACGATT
>SAMEA3663124__coassemble_131_pt1 | contig 27859 bp, 24 predicted proteins | sample SAMEA3663124__metabat2_high_PE_028 | metagenome-assembled genome bin SAMEA3663124 (sample SAMEA3663124) | pig gut metagenome | biome: pig gut; feature: pig-associated habitat; material: faeces | place: Denmark | collected 2012
AGGCTCAGAGCATCAACTACCCAACAAAGGTTTCTGGTGCCAAGGCTATTGATAATGCAGCTCGTGTATCTTGGACTGAAGGTGGTCAGAAAATCAAGTATGTAATGGCTTGCCCTGCTGAAGACGCAGAAAACCAAGATATAATCTCAGTTAAAGTAAGCGATGCTGACTATGCTCAGGGATATGTAGATATCTATGGCTTGCAGCCAGAAACATCATACACATTCAAGACATACGACAGTTCTACAGACTTCAACAACAACACCTATGCAGGTAAAACAACAGCAACTACCAAGGCAAGTGTTAACTTCGACGAAAAGTATGGAGAAGGTATGTGGCTGGATACCCGCAACTGGGATGCAAAGGAAGCTAAGGATACATTGAAGACTGCTGAGTTCTGGAATATGGTTAAAGACGGTATGACTGTCATCCTCCGTGGCGAACAGGAATACAAGATTAGCAATGCCATCAATCTCGACCGCAATGTAACCTTCATTACCGGTATGACATTGGGCGGTAACGCTCAGTTCACCTTCTCCGGCGGTATGAACGTCAAGAAGGATGTTAATATCGATAAGGTGAAGTTTGAAAGCATCGATATGATTAGCGATAAGCAAGCTGATAAGGATGCCTTCCTCGCTGGTACAGATAAGGGCTTCGGTGGCCGTCAGGTTATCAATGTCAGCGGTACTGGTTCTACCATCAGTGAACTCATCTTCAACGATTGCTACATCCGCGGTTTCCGTGGTGTAGTAAGAGGTCAGAAGAACAACGACAACTTCCTGAACGTTACCTTCAAGGGTTGTACAATTGATGGTGTCGGTGATCAGGGTGTTGTAACTATCGCAGATAAGGGTGGAGATTTCCGCAACGTAACATTCGATGATTGTACTATTACAAACATTATTATGCTTTGCGACTTACGTAAGACTGCCCAGGCTCCTACTGTAAATGTAAACAACTGTACATTCTGCTATGCTCCAATGGAGACTACAGCAAATGCTAACACACCATTGTTCCGTTTTGCTACAAATGCAGCAAACTTGAACATCACCAACAGCATCTTTGGTCCTTCTATGGCTACAGACGGAAGTGCAGGAGCAAAACTTCAGCTTTACACACCAGGCGCTAAGGGAAGTGTTCTTCTGAATGGTGCAAGCACAGTGCTTTCTGTTGCAGGTTCATACAAGACTAACTTTGCTTACACACCAATAGGTGCAGACGCTGTTACATATGGTATTGAAGGTCTTATCGACTTCAAGGGTTCTGAGACTGATCTTTGGACAGCTCCAGCTAATGGTGAATTCAAGTTCAATACAAACCTTGACAGTGAAGCAGGTGCTTCTAAGTGGAAGTAATCCAACTATCAAAATTATATTAAAGTGCAATGCCCGATGTGGGCATTGCACTTTTTTGTTGTTTCACTTGGAAATTACAAAAGAAAAATGTATCTTTGCAGCGAGGTATTAAAATAGTTAAGATATGGCAAGATACATCAACCCTTTCTCAGACTGGTCGTTCAAGAGAATCTTCGGTCAAGAATACAGCAAAGACTTGCTGATAGAATTCTTAAACCAACTTCTCTTAGGAGAACAACACATTACTAATGTCAAATTTAAGGACAAGGAAATGTTGCCGGAAACAAAAGACCAAAGAGGAATCATATACGATGTCTTTTGTACAACTGACACTGGCGAGCACATTATCGTCGAGATGCAAAACAAAAGTCAGGCTTATTTCATAGACCGCTCTCTGTTTTATGCTTCTAAAACGATAGTTGACCAAGGCGTAAAAGGACAATGGGACTACCATCTTACGCCTGTTTACGTAATCTGCTTCATGAACTTCGATGTAGACGAAAATACACCTAAGAAGTTTAGAACAGACGTTGTGCTGGCAGACAAAGAAAGCGGAGAAGTTTATTCTAACAAAATCCGTTTCATCTACTTGGTGATGCCCCTTTTCAAAAAGAAAGAAGAGGAGTGTAATACGTTTTTAGATTGTTGGATTTATAATTTGAAGCATATGGAGACTTTAGAGAAAATGCCTTTCGAGGCTCAGCACAAAATATTCAAGAGACTGGCAGAAATAGCAGACTCAAAGACCCTGACAAAAGAAGAGCAGGAGAAATACAACAACAGCATGATGGTCATGTGGGACAATTATGCAGTATATAAGCATGCAGAGGAAAAAGGAATAATAAAAGGAGAAGCAAAAGGAAGAGCTGAAGGAAGAGTGGAAGGAAGAGCTGAAGGAAGAGCTGAAGGAAAAAAAGAAAAAGCCAAAGAAATCGCCCTCAAACTTCTTGCTTTAAATACACCAATTGACATCATTTTCCAATCCACAGGTTTATCTATAGAGGAAATCAAGAAATTAAAATCATAAGCGCATAGGAAGTGCAATGCTCACATCGGGCATTGCACTTTTTTATTATTTCACTTGGAAGTTACAAAAGAAAAATGTATCTTTGCAAAAAATAAACTTATAATATTGAAAAAATATGGCAACAATTTATCTCGATAATACAACTTATAATGAAGCTGCATTATATGCTAAACTTAATAATATAAGTATTTCAGAAGCTATCAAGGCTGGCATGAAAGCCCTTATGAATAATATTAAAACTAATTCACAAGACGCTACTTCAGAAAAATATTATATCTCTCCAAAAGTGAAAGCATTAGAGAGCGGTTTTATATGCCCTAAAGACTTGTCCTTTGATTACAAAAAAGAATTATCAGATTCAGCTATAAAGAAATATCTATGAAACTATTTTTAGATACAAACGTACTTATAGATTTCATTTTGGAGAGGCAGCCATTTTATCAAGCTGCAGCTATGATTATTTCTTATGCAGAAGAAAATAAAGTCCAAATCTGTGTTAGTTCTTTATCCCTCGTTACTACAAATTTTATATGTATAGAACGATGCAAGATGCCTATTGAAATCTTCAGAAATAAAATTAATTTCCTTAGAGATTTTATGGAAATCTGTTCAGTTGATAACACGGATATATACAACTCCTACGACTCTTTGTGGAAAGATTTTGAGGACGGAGTACAATATTACTCTGCAAAAAGGACTAATGCCGATTATATAGTTACAAGAAACAAAAAGGATTTTGAAGAAAATGATATAAAAGCAATAACATTGGATGAAACCTTCAATCTTCTTAAATGAATTAATAGATTTGAAGCATATGGAAACTTTAGAGAAAATGCCTTTCGAGGCTCAGCACAAAATATTCAAGAGACTGGCAGAAATAGCAGACTCAAAGACCCTGACAAAAGAAGAGCAGGAGAAATACAACAACAGCATGATGGTCATGTGGGACAATTATGCAGTATATAAGCATGCAGAGGAAAAAGGAATAATAAAAGGAGAAGCAAAAGGAAGAGCTGAAGGAAGAGTGGAAGGAAGAGCTGAAGGAAGAGCTGAAGGAAAAAAAGAAAAAGCCAAAGAAATCGCCCTCAAACTTCTTGCTTTAAATACACCAATTGACATCATTTTCCAATCCACAGGTTTATCTATAGAGGAAATCAAGAAATTAAAATCATAAGCGCATAGGAAGTGCAATGCTCACATCGGGCATTGCACTTTTTTATTTCATTACCACTCCCCTACTTCCAAAGAACAAAACTGAATTCGGAGATTCATCGAAGAGGAAGTGAACTCAAGTTTCGCAAATGGTTTATGTACGGGCTGAAGGGCCAAAAGCTCTTACCCCCCCTCAGGGCGTGTGGGGCAAAACTTGCGAAAGTTCAATTCCATATACGTAATCGTTTTCGTATAATTTTCTGAGGTTTACACCTTATTATATATAGAATAATTGTAATTTTGCAATATAATAAATATAAGCCTAATTTATGAACAAGACTTTTTTCAAAAACATGGTGCTTGCAGCACTTATGACATTACCCGTACTCGCAAAGGCACAGACTACTTTTGCGGGAATCACCGCTGAGCAAAAAGCTCAGAACAATCCTGAGGGATGGACAGCAGTTGAGTTACCACAATTGCCAGTCATCACATCAGCAAATACGTTTAACATCACTAACTATGGTGCCTCTACATCGGCAACAGACAACACCAAGGCTATTCAGAAAGCCCTGGATGCTGTTCCTACTACTGGCGGTATGGTGATAATACCTGCAGGTACGTGGATGTTTGGTAGTACAGACCAGATGACAAGTACAACCGAAGTTCTCAGCATCAAGTCAAAAACCGTACTCCACCTCTGCGCAGGTGCCACCCTGAAGCTCGTGGAATATGGAAAGGCTCCTAACAACAAGACTCTCTTTATTGGTTGTAAGAATAAGAATCAAAGCGACATTGTAATCGAGGGTGAAGGCGAAACATCTATCATCGACGGACAGGGTGCACGCTGGTGGAAGGCTCGCGACAACAAGGAGACTTTCAACCCAGGAGCTATGATCCGCTTCGAGAAAGGCAGCAGATTCCTGATTCGCAATCTCAAGGTTCAGAATACTCCAGGTGTCAACATTACCTTGAGTAACAGTAATGGTGCGAGTAATGGTACCGTTCATGATGTGACTATCTACAATCCATCCTCTGAAACCAAGACAGAACAGCCTTCTCATAACACAGACGGTATCTCTATCTGGGGACACCACATGAACATCTACAACTGCAACATCAGTACAGGTGATGACAACGTGGTTTGCGACAATGATGCACAATACATCCATGTATGGAACTGCGACTTCGGAACAGGACATGGTGCTTCTATCGGCAGCTTCACCAACAACATCAAGCATGTATGGTTCGATAACATCACCATGAACGGTACTACTGCGGGCATCCGCATGAAGACAGGTATCAATAGCAATGGTACACTCCGGGGCGGTGGTGAGGAAGACTGGAAGTTTACTAACTTCACCATGACCAAGGTAAAGAACCCTCTCTCTATCGACTGCTTCTACGACAAGAACTACAATAGCGATCCTGCGGTAGATAAGGCCAATGCAAGAGCTGTAGATAGCACTACCCCAACCTATAATGGTATTTATCTGCAGAATGTAAAGACTACAGATGTTTGCGAAGGAAACGCAATCTTCTTTGTTGGTCGCCCAGAGAGCCACATCAAGAACGTGACACTCGACAACGTACAGATTTCTGCCAAGAAGGGTATAGATATCCGTTTTGTGGATAATCTCGTATTCAAGAATGGATCAAAGATTACAGTTAGCAGTGGTGCTATGTGGCTTCAGAAATATGATTCATCATGGACAGATGAATGCAATGCAACCTCAACAGGTTCTACGGTTACAGATACAAAAGGTCCTTTCACTTTGAACTCAAAGACCCTAACTGATAAAACAGCAGGTTCTTTCAGCAATGGTTTCGCCATCAGCAATGAAAAAGGAAAGACATATGATATTGGTTCTGGCACAAACTACATCAAGTACAGTGCAAACCAATATACTATCATCATTCCCAACGGTATCAAAATCGCCAAGATGGATATAGAAGGAAAGAACAATTACACTGAAGCAGATGCCTATATCGGTGAGATTAACGGCAAGAGCTACGATGCTACTACTTATATCTTCCCTAAGGACAAGAGCGTAAAGAAATATACTGTAGAGTTTGCTACTCCTGTAGAGAACACGTTGACCTTCACACCGAAAGTAAAACAATGCATCTTGGCATTTACTCTTTACACTGACGCCACAAGCTCTATAGCTGGTATCACGGTGAATAATAAGCTTATGGCAGACACCAACATCTATGACCTCAGCGGCCGTGTTGTAGCACAAAAAGGTTCCGAAGGTCTGAAGAAAGGTATCTATATCTTCAACAACAAGAAATTCGTTGTAAAGTAACCTACTCTCAGTACACTACAGGCTCATCACCTGTCAACATAGAACAAACAAAAAAGGCAATCTGTCAAACAGCAGATTGCCTTTTTTATATTTATAGGATTATACTCTTATTTCTTTTCTGTAGTTTCTTCCTTAGTGGCAGCTTTCTTGGCAGGAGCCTTCTTGGCTGCAGCAGGAGCCTTAGTAGCTGTCTTCTTGGCAGGAGCCTTAGCTGCAGTAGCGGTCTTCTTGGCAGCAGGCTTCTTCTCTGAACGAAGTTTCTCTGCCTCCTTCTCTATCTTCTCGAGCTTAGCCTGCAGACGGACAATCTCCTTGTCCTTTACCTCGATTTCCTCATCCTGATTCTTAATGGTGGTGAGAAGACCCTCCAGCTGATCGTTATCCACATCAGAAGGATACAAGTCGTTGACACGGTTGAGGAAGTCGCCAAGAATATTCATATAGTTGGTGAAAGCATCGAAAGGATCGCTGTAGATACCACGGTCAAGACCGACATTGCTTGGTTTGGTGGTCATAAAGCGGAAGTTGTTACTTGCCTGCAGGTAATCCCAATCCTGATTGATACGAGGATCGTTGGCAATGCGGACACGGTCGGCAACACTATAAAGTTTGTTGAAAGCCTCACGCTGCATAGAGTTACCCAACCATGTGCTGACATCGCGCTCCTCGTCTACCCAACTCAGGGTATCAGGAACATTCAACTCGCCTACCGATTTCATCTTCTTGCAAATCTCGATAGGAGTAGAGAAGGTGATGCCCTTCTCCTTGGCGCAAGCTGGCAGAGCCTTCAGGAACTCCAGAATGTTGCTTGACAAGGGCTGGGCAATACCGAGAGCAGACAGCTCCATGAAGATATTGATTACCTGCTCCTCTTGAGGCAGGGCAGCAATCTGATTGATATAGTTGTCGGCGAAGAGAGGATAGCCGTCCCAGTTGCTGTTGTTGAAACGCAGAGAGACATCATCGCTCAGGCGCACATCACGCAGCAAGAGCTTGAGCTTTGGAGCCAGGGCGCAGTTGTAAACATAGTGAGGAGACTTCCATCCCAACACATGCTTGGCACCCTCGGTAAGCATGCCGGCAAAACCCATCTGTGAAGCCTGCAAACCGATGTCGTCGCTATAGATGAGCGAAGAGTTGCGCAGCACCTGTGGCTTCTTGCCAAAGTACTCCTCCATCTTGGCAGCCTGACGCTGTACTTCGGCTTTAAAGCTCTCCTCATTGACGAGAGAGGCCAAACCATGAGAATAAGGTTCGGCGAGGAACTCCACGCAACCTGTCTTGTTGAGGTCCTGCAACTTCTCCAACACCTGTGGTGCATGAAGTTCCAACTGCTCCATACCCACACCAGAGATAGAGAAAGCTACCTTGAAATACTGTCCGTTGGCCTTGATCATATCCTCAAGAGTTGTGAGGGCAGGCATATAAGAACGCTCAGCAATATCACTGATACTACGCTCGTTCTCATAGTCATCGTAGTAATAATGGTCGGTACCGATATCGAAGAAACGATACCTCTTCAGATGGATGATCTGATGTATTTCGAAATATAAACAAATTGTCTTCATAAAAAATTAAAATTTGAACGTTTAACTTCACTCTTCACTTCACACCTACTTCCACCCCAGTGTCTTGAGGTAAAGGTCCTTGATGCGTGCTCCCACCTTCTCCCAGGTTATCTGGTCGACCTCATTTTTGCCTTCCACAGACAGATAGTCGAAGAGACTCTCATTGTGGCAAATGCTATAGATGGCATCAGCCAGGGCATGAATGTCCCAGTAGTCAACCTTGATACAGTTGGTCAGGATTTCACCACAACCACTCTGCTTGGAGATAATCGTAGGCGTGCCACACTGCATGGCCTCCAAAGGAGAGATACCAAAAGGCTCGCTCACCGAAGGCATGACATAGACATCAGAATCTTTCAGGCACTCATACACCTGCTTGCCACGCATGAATCCCGGGAAGTGGAAACGGTCGGCAATGCCACGCTCTGCAGCGAGATAAATCATCTGATTCATCATATCGCCGGAACCAGCCATACAGAAACGCACATTGCGAGTACGATGCAACACCATATTGGCAGCCTCGACAAAGTATTCCGGACCTTTCTGCATAGTGATACGTCCCAAGAAGGTTACCACCTTCTCCTTGCCCTTATGGTCGGGACGAGGAATGTCCTGCCACTCCTGCTTCAATGGATAAACAGCATTGTGCATGGCAAAACACTTGCGTGGGTCCTGATGATACTGATTGATAACTGTCTGACGGGTAAGCTCTGACACACACATGATGCAATCGGCATTGTCCATACCATCCTTCTCGATGGAATAAACGGTAGGGTTCACCTTGCCACGGCTTCGGTCGAAGTCGGTGGCATGCACGTGGATGCACAGAGGCTTTCCACTCACCTTCTTGGCGTGGATACCTGCGGGGAAGGTAAGCCAGTCGTGAGCATGAATGATGTCGAACTCCTCAGAACGAGCCACCACTCCTGCAATGACAGAATAGTTATTGATTTCGTCGTGAAGGTTGGAAGGATATCCACCAGCAAAGCCCATACAGCCGAGGTCATTGACATTCATATAATTGAAGTCGGCATAGATATGATCACGATAACGGAAATAGTCATTAGGGTCCATGATGTTGCCCACACGCTGCTTCACATAGTCATAGTTGACATCGCGCCAGGCTATAGGCACACAGTTCATGGCTACAATTTTAGCGGCACTGCGGTCTTCATCACCAAAAGGATGAGGCAGACAGAGAGTGATATCCACATCGCCCTGAGCATGCAATCCCTGTGAGATACCAAAATTGGCAGTAGCCAAGCCACCAAATACATGAGGAGGATACTCCCATCCAAACATTAATACTTTCATATTGCAGTCCTCCTTATTTAATATTGATATTTTTCAAGTAGTTCGAGCGCACGCAGAATCTCTGCCACATTCATGGCAAAGGAGATAGCACCTCGCCCAGTAAATGGAGGGTTGCCATCGAAGAGCTCGCTGATAGTGCCCAAACAATGGCATGACATCTCATCGTCATAGCCCACCATCTGGCGCTCAATGAAGCTCAGACGTGTACGCTTATACATCTTCAGAGTTGCCTCCATATAGAAGCCACCCAGCCATGGCCATGCTGTACCCTGATGATAAGCATAGTCGCGTTGGCTCTGCGGACCTACATAGACAGGGTTGTATCCGCCACTCTTTGGTGAGAGTGAACGCAGGCCCTTAGGTGTAAGAAGCTCTCGGGTACAGATGTCGAGCACACGCTTCTTCTGGTCCTGGGACAATGGAGAGTAGTCGAAGGCTACAGGGAATATCATATTGGGACGAACACTCCAGTCGATCATCTTGCCGTCAACATAGTCGTAGAGATAACCATACTCGTTGAGGAAAGTGTCGAGGAACGACTGCTTGGCAAGTTCGGCTGCCTCGAGGAACTGCTGCTGATCTTTCTCCTTACCTGCCAACTCGCACAGAGAGGCACAGAAGCAAAGGGCATTATACCACAAGGCATTAAACTCGACGATGTATCCCGTACGGGGAACAACAGGATGCCCATTGGCAGTGGAGTTCATCCATGTCACAGCCTTGTCCTTGCCGTCGGTGTAAAGAAGTCCGTTGGGCATCAGCTTCAGGTTGGGGTGATGATTGCACTTCACGTACATCACTACGTCCTTGATAAACTTGCCGTACTTCTTGAGGCAAGCTTCTTTTCCTTTCTCCTTGGCATACTGCTGCAAAGCCCATACTGCCCACAAAGGCACATCGGGCTGGTCGATCTCTGCAATATGTACGGTGACAGGCTTGCCCTCCATGAACTCGTAATAACCCTTCATAGCGGTCTTCATCACCAACTCGAAGTAATCGTCTTCCTCGATGGAGAGTGTCAGACCAGGCAAAGAGATGAACGTGTCGCGGGCACGGCACTTGAACCAAGGATAACCGGCAATGATGTATCGGTCGTCGTTGCTTTCGCGACGATGGAACTGATGGGCTGCATTGACCAGACAATGGAAGAAATTATCGCGTGGCGCACGCTCATTCACTTCCTTGTCGAAGAGTGCCTTCAGACTGCGCGATTTGATTTCGGATGTGGAAGCGGCAAAGACGATGGTCTCACCCTTCTTGATGTTCATCTCGAAATAGCCGGGAACATAGAGGTCCTCATTGGAAGCATAGCCGCGCTCCTGCTCCTTGGGATACTCCACACCACGATACCAGTCGGGCTGGAAGATGAAATTATTCTTCTTGGAGAACTGCATGAACAGGTCGGGATAACCGGCATACATACATGTCTTGATGCCATTGTCGACCTCAGCATAATCTCTTGAAGCAGTTGCATTCTCGTGAGTAAACTGTCTCACGCTGCGGAATGCAAGGAAAGGACGGAACCTCAGTGTAGTGGCAGAATGTCCATCCACTAAGGTGTAACGCAACAAAATACGATTCTCATAATGCTGGAACACCACTTCCTTCTTCAGAATGACGCCTCCCACACGATACAACGTGGTAGGAACCCTATCGCAATCGAATTCACGGATGTACTTGTGTCCCATCGGATTGTAGTTGTTGCCTTGATACTTATGCAGTCCAAGATTGAATTCAGCTCCATGCTGAATCACCGTAACATCAAGCGAGCTCAGGAGCACATGGTTGTCATCGTCCAGTTCTGGAACCGGCACAACCAATAGACCATGATACTTGCGGGTATTACAGTCCACAATCGTAGAGCACGAATAAGCACCAGAGCGGTTGGTACGCAACAACTCCTTGGGCAATGACTCTTGAAGGTTAGTCATCAGGGCCTTTTCGAATTTTAGATAACTCATAGATCTATATTAAGGTTTTAGTTTTTAATACATTACTTTAGATTGGTTCAAAGGTAACGATTTTTTATTGTATAACAAAGTTTTTTCGGATAAAAATAGTTGAAATTTTGTTTTATCATGTTTTTTTAGCCAAATCAACTTACTTTTTGAGCAAAACAGCATGTTGACAACACCCAGACTGGCAGCCGTCAACCACTTTATACGAAAAAAGAGGAGCAAGTTGCCCGCTCCTCTTATCAGGCAGGAATCAGGAAATTGATGACCTCCTGCTCTACCGTTATCTTATAGCTACCCTTAGGGGTGTTCATCAGACGGCCATCCACACCGATGAGGGCATGCGAAGCCTCCTTCACCTCCACCTCACGGGTACGGTAAGGATGCACACTGCGATGGTTGAGGAACTTACCACGCACGAAGAGATAGAATCCCTCGAAGAGCTGTGTGATCTGCGGATGATACACCACCGACACATCAAGCAGTCCGTTATAGGGCACGGCGTTAGGTGTCTGCCCATATCCTGAGGCATTGCCTATGCACATGGTCATCACCCTGCGCTGTATCTCATCCTCATTGATCTTGACATGCATCTTGTAGTCGAGGCGCTGGAAAATCATGAGCACAAAAGAAGAGATGAACGAAAGTGTGCGGGAACCCAGGAAGTGATGGGTCTTGCGGCGCAGATTCATGATAGCGGCAATCAAGCCCACGTTGATGCAGTTCAGGAAGTAACGATGGCACTTCTCGTCGCGCTTGTTCGTATAACGGATACAACCCAAGTCGATTTTCCTGATACGGCGCTGTTTCAGCCATTTGATGGTCTGCTCATAATCACTGTCGGAGAATCCCCAGAAATGGGCGAAGTCGTTCATCATGCCATGAGGGATTACGCCAAGGGCTATCCCTTCACGAGTAGCCTTGTCTACCTGCATCAGACAGTTGACGGCATCATTGAGTGCAGAGTCGCCTCCTACAATGACTATTGTCTTATAGCCATTGTTGATAAACATCTTCACCAACCGTTCCACACTTTTCTGGTTCTCACTCTGCACAAAGTCGTAGTCGATATGCTGCTGGCGCAATACCTTCTCTATCTTGAGCCAGCGTTTTCCTTCACGCCACCCATTACGGGGGCAATAGAGCAATCCCCACTTGTTTTCATTAACCGCCATGATCTATATTTTGTTTTTATTCAAGTTTCGTATGTTCAGAAGTTATAGAAGTTAAAGAAGTTATCACTCCCTTCGGTCGTTAGAAGTTATAGCCAACAGCCTTGATGTATAATGTTTAATTTCATGTCCACTAATGCATTTGTCTTTAACTGTCCACGTCGCCTGTCAGCTCGAATATCTGTTCCACCTTATCTGCCATGGGCTGCAAGGCATCCACCCAATGTATGGTAAAGCCTCTGCGCTCCATGCCGCGGAACCATGTCATCTGTCGCTTGGCAAACTGATGTATGGCTATCTCCAAGCCTCGGAACATCTCGTCGTAGGATGTCTTACCTGTCGCATATTCTGTGACAAACTTGTATTCCAAGCCGTAATATATCAAGTCTTCTGCAGGAATGCCCCTGTCGAGAAGCGATCTGATTTCATCGACCATACCTTCATCAAGGCGCTGCCTCAGTCGGCGTGTAATCTTCTCACGACGAGCCTCACGGTCGATGCTCACACCGATAATCAAGGAGTCAACCGATGGCAGCTCCCTCTCGGGCATGGGATGCTCGGCATTATAAGTCTCAATCTCTATGGCACGAATGGCACGCTGGGCTGTGTCGACATCGGTGCGGTTGTGCATATGCGAGCCGTTCCTTGCCTTGAGCTGTTGCAGCATCTCTGTAAGCTCAGCCAGGCTCTTGTCGGCAAGACGCTCACGAAGCACAGGGTTTTGAGGCACAGGCGAGAGATGATAGCCCTTGAGCACGGACTCAATATAAAGTCCCGTTCCGCCACAAAGGATGGGCAACCTTCCCCTTCTAAGAACATCCTGATAGGCATCATAGAAGTCTTGCTGATACTGAAAGAGGTTGTACTTGGTTCCTGGCTCGCAGATATCTATGAGATGATAGGGAATCTGCTTGTCCCCTACAGTATAGTCGGCCAGATCCTTGCCCGTTCCTATATCCATTCCGCGATACACCTGTCGGCTGTCGGCACTGATAATCTCGACTTCCATCCCGTCCATACGCGAAGGAAAGGCAGCAGCCAAGGCTGCAGCAAGACTTGTCTTTCCGCTTGCCGTAGGACCCAATATCGTTATCATCGTCTGTTTCATGGTGGCAAAGATACAAAAATTTCTGATATAGCTAAACAAAGAAAGCGAAAAAAAGAAGTTTAGCATCACTTAAAGACCCGAAATAAGGTTTCATACGGGTGTTAAACGCAAAAAAGCCTGGCATTTTGCAATGCCAGGCCTATAATATTGTTGAATATCGCTACTGCGGTATTACTTCAACTCAGCGAGGTACTTGATAGTACGAACCATCTGAGAAGTATAAGAGTTCTCATTGTCGTACCAAGAAACTACCTGTACCTGATATGTATCGTCGTCGATCTTGCTAACCATTGTCTGAGTAGCATCGAAGAGAGAACCGAAACGCATACCGATGATATCAGAAGAAACGATAGGATCCTCGTTGTAACCGAAGCTCTCGTTAGAAGCAGCCTTCATAGCAGCGTTGATACCCTCAACAGTTACGTCCTTACCCTTAACAACAGCTACGAGGATAGTTGTAGAACCTGTTGGAGTTGGAACGCGCTGTGCAGAACCGATCAACTTACCGTTCAACTCAGGAATTACGAGACCGATAGCCTTAGCAGCACCTGTTGAGTTAGGAACGATGTTCTGAGCACCTGCACGTGAACGACGGAGGTCACCCTTACGCTGAGGACCGTCGAGAATCATCTGGTCACCTGTGTAAGCGTGGATAGTAGACATAATACCAGACTGGATAGCTGCGTACTTGTTCAAAGTGTCAGCCATAGGAGCCAAGCAGTTAGTTGTACAAGAAGCTGCAGAGATAACTGTATCGGCTGGAGTCAAAGTCTTGTGGTTTGTGTTGTAAACGATAGTAGGAAGATCGTTACCTGCAGGAGCAGAGATAACTACCTTCTTAGCACCTGCTGTAAGGTGAGCAGAAGCCTTCTCCTTAGATGTATAGAAACCTGTGCACTCAAGTACTACGTCAACACCAAGCTCACCCCAAGGAAGCTCAGCTGCGTTAGGCTTAGCGTAGATAGTGATCTCCTTACCATCAACGATGATAGAGTTGTCTGTTGCCTCTACAGTGTGCTTGCCCTCACCGTACTTGCCAGCGAAGCCACCCTGAGCTGTATCATACTTAAGAAGGTGAGCCAACATTTTTGGAGATGTAAGGTCGTTGATAGCAACTACCTCATAACCCTCTGCCTCAAACATCTGACGGAAAGCCAGACGACCGATACGGCCGAAGCCGTTAATAGCAACTTTTGTCATTTTGTTTAATATTTAAATTAATGGTTGAAAATAATTTTACCTTAATAAGCCTCAAAGCACTTGCCAATGAGCTGAAACATTCAAAAAGCAATACTTTTGAGCATTTTTTTTTCTTATCGAGCGCAAAGTTACTAATTTTTTTCTAACTTTGCACACGAATTGAGTATTAAATTATTTAAAAAAGACTGCATGTTGCAGAATATCGTAGTCTTTTCATGCCTTAAGGGGCCATACTGACAACTCCATATTGCAAAATAAAAAGTATGAATGCGTGACTGCAGTTGCAGCAGCCCCTATATATAATAAGGTAAATATGTCTAACTTAAAATAATAAAAAGAAAAGATGAGTAAATTTCTGAATGAATTCAAGCAATTCGCCATGCGTGGCAATGTGCTCGATATGGCTGTCGGTGTCATCATTGGTGGTGCCTTTGGTAAAATCGTCAGTTCGTTGGTAGACGATATCATCATGCCTCCTATTGGATGGATTATCGGTGGTGTCAACTTCTCGGAACTGAAAATTTCACTTCCTACCGTGGAAGTAGCCGGCGAGAAACTGCCTGCTGCCACCATCAACTATGGTAACTTCCTGCAGACCTGCCTCGACTTCTTCATCGTGGCTTTCTGTATCTTCATGCTGATCAAACTGGTCAACAAGTTTGCCAAGAAGAAGGAGGAAGAGCCCAAGCCAGAGCCTAAGCCTACGGCAGAGGAAAAACTCCTTACCGAAATTCGCGACTTGTTGAAGAACAAGTAACATTCATATTCTATCGGGCGTGGGGCGGCAGAGTTTCGCTATGACGAAAAGACTCTGCTGAACCTACGCTGTTATTGCACCTTAGTGACGATGAAAGAGACATACCTGCTTTCATATTTTCACCGCCACCCAACAGTAACCAAAGAGATGAACAGCCAGGAAGCTACAGACAAGTTGACAAGAAAAGGCATCAAACCTACAGCCAACAGGATATTGGTGTACAAGGCTTTGCTCAGTCATTCTGCCCCGATGAGCCTTGGCGACATGGAAACCTTGATGCCATCGATGGACAAATCGAGCATATTCCGTACACTCACCTTGTTCCTGGAGCATGATGTGGTGCATGCCTTTGAGGACGGACGTGGCATACTCAACTACGAACTGTGCGAGGAAGAGGGCAAGTGCGACCATCATGACGGACATATCCACTTCTACTGCGAGACGTGCCAGCGCTCTTTCTGTCTGGACGACATCCATATTCCAAGTTTCGAACTGCCCGAAGGATTCTGTCCTCATTCCGTTTCCTTTGTCATCAAAGGCGAATGCCCCGAATGTAAGAGAAAAAAATTATCCCCACTCCATAGAACATAACAAAACAAAGTCTTTCACCACACGGGTATATTCCTCATGATGATCGCGGTAAGCCATGGCATGAGCTGAGCCTTTGGCGATAAAAATAGCCTTGCGCCCTCTCTCCTTTGCATCGTACAGGGGGCGAAGCATGGCATAAGGCACAAAGCCATCCTTGTCGCCATGGATAAAGAGCATCGGTTTGGTACTCTTACGGACTTGGGATATCTGCAGAGCCTCAGCAAACGACCAGCCATACTTGTGCAGGCAGAGCGCGGAAGTGGTGTTCATCAAAGGGAAAGCTGGCAAGCCAAACTGGTCTTTGAGCTGAGCGGCAAACTCGTCCCACACACTGGTATAACCGCAATCCTCTACAAAGCACTTCACATATCCCGGAGTCTTCTCGCCCGCAACAGCCATCGTAGTAGCTGCACCCATCGATATGCCATGAATCACCTGCCACGTATTCTTCACTCTTCGTTCTTTACCCTTCACTTTAAATAACTCATGGGCTACTTGCGACCATCTGATGACGTCCCAACGGTCGTTCCACCCCATCTGTATATGACTGCCCTCACTCTTGCCATGTCCATACAGATCGGGAAGGAGCACATTATACCCCATATCATGATTGTAGAGATAGGCGATGTGGAGCATTCCCTCGGCACGCACCTTGTAGCCATGAACCACAATGGCGGTTCTGCCGGTAGACTTGGGGGCATAGAGATAAAGGGCATGAGCCTTATAGCCCGAAGACATCAGCAGGAAGGTGTCTTTCACGCAATGATGCTGATACACCGAGTCCATCCAGACCGAAATCCAGGGACACTCACTCTTCATTCTCGTTTTCCAATGTTCGGCTGTCATTCGCTCTTCCTTCGGATAGCTGAGCGAGTAATCGAGCATATAGCTGCTTACTCCATACAAACTTGCTGCCACAAGCACAACAATGCCCAAGACTACACCTATTATTATATGAAACTTTCTTTTCTTCATGTCTTCCCATCATTCGTTTTCCAATACTGCAAAATTACTCAAAATAACAAAGAAAACAAAACATAAAAGCATATTTTAACTGAACTTTCACAAATGCCATACTTGTGTCAGCAGCCTTGAATTCCTATAAAACGTTCACTTAATACTGAGAAAAACTTTCTCTTATACTATATAAATGTTCTGTTTATCCCATAAAAGTTCTGTTCAAAGCCTTTGAATGTGCGTTCAAAGGCTTTGAATGTGCGTTCAGAGGCTTTGAATGTGCGTTCAGAGCCTTTGAATGTACGTTCAGAGTCTTTGAACGAAGATTTCATTAGATAGAAAAAAACAATTTCATCACAATCTGAAGACACCTCTTCGTCTACTCGCTCACCTATCCCGACGATTACAAACCTGCCATGTCTAAACTGTTCCATCTGATAGAAAACTGGAAAATCGTCGGGGCATATTGATGTTTTTCGGCAACAAGATGTCGTATACACAAAAAAACTTTGTACATTTGCAACTCATAAAGACAAACCTTCCCTTTATAAAGACAATATGACAAAGAAAGCAATCGTAATGGGCGCCACATCGGGCATCGGAATGGAAGTGGCAAAACTGCTTGCCGCCAAAGGATGGCAAGTGGGTATAGCCGGAAGAAGAATAGAAAGACTGCAGGCTCTGACGGCTGAAGGCATCGCCTGCTATCAGCAGATAGATGTCACATCAGCCGATGCTCCTCACCTACTGCAACAACTCATCGACAAGTTGGGAGGCATGGACCTGTATTTCCACAGTTCCGGAATAGGATGGCAGAACAACCTGCTCGATATAGAGAAAGAACTGAAGACCGTGGAAACGAACGGGATGGGATTCACAAGAATGGTAGACACCGCATTCAACTGGTTTGCTGCCCACACCACGACAACCGAAAATAAAGATACATATCGCATTGCCTGCATCACCTCCATAGCAGGAACAAAAGGACTTGGTGCTGCCCCAGCCTATTCTGCCACCAAACGATTCCAAAACCACTACTTGGAATGCCTTGCCCAGCAAGCACGTATGCGCCAGCTTCCCATCTCGATAACAGACCTACGGCCAGGATTTGTGGCAACCGACCTGATTGCAGGCAGCAAATATCCGCTACAGCTAAGAGCAGAAGAAGTGGCAAGGCACATCGTACATGCCATTGAGAAAGGGAAAGAAGTAAAAGTAATAGACTGGCGGTACGCCATCCTCGTCTTCTTCTGGCGTCACATTCCAAGATGGCTGTGGACAAGGTTGAAAATCTCTCAATAATATGGGTCAAAAAAAAAAACTCCTTCAGGCATGATACCCGAAGGAGGGATTTATAGTATAGATGGCAGGAATCTGCTTTTCTAATCTTTACCCGCGAAGAAATCATCACGGGGAGAAAGCCTTACTCCCACTCGATTGTCGAAGGTGGTTTTGAAGAGATGTCGTAGCAAACGCGGTTCACACCCTTCACCTTGTTAATAATCTCGTTGCTAACCTTTGCCATGAAGTCGTAAGGCAGATGTGCCCAGTCGGCTGTCATCGCATCGGTACTGGTCACAGCACGCAGAGCCACAGGATGCTCGTATGTACGCTCGTCACCCATCACTCCTACCGAACGGACAGTAGAAAGCAATACGGTACCTGCCTGCCAGATTTGGTCGTAGAGAGAAACCTCTATCTCGCCATTCTGCATGTCGGCAGGAACACCAGCAGCCAATACACGGCGGGCTTCCTCACCACTCAACTTCACCTTGTACTCACGCAAGCCGCGGATATAGATATCATCGGCATCCTGAAGAATACGCACCTTCTCGGGAGTAATATCACCCAGAATACGTACAGCCAAACCAGGACCTGGGAAAGGATGACGGGTAATCAGATGCTCAGGCATTCCCATAGATCGGCCTACACGACGAACCTCATCCTTGAACAACCACTTCAATGGCTCGCACAACTGAAGGTTCATCTCCTTAGGAAGACCACCTACGTTGTGATGGCTCTTGATTACCTTACCGGTGATGTTCAAGCTCTCGATACGGTCAGGATAGATAGTACCCTGAGCCAACCACTTGGCACCAGTCTGCTTCTTAGCCTCAGCATTGAAAACCTCCACGAAGTCGCGGCCGATAATCTTACGCTTCTCCTCTGGATCTGTAACACCAGCCAAGTCAGCAAAGAACTTCTCTGATGCATCAACGCCGATTACATTCAGACCCAAGCACTTGTAATCCTCCATTACATCACGGAACTCGTTCTTTCTGAGCATACCGTGATCTACGAAGATACAGGTAAGGTTCTTGCCGATAGCCTTGTTCAGGAGAACGGCAGCAACACTTGAGTCAACACCACCAGAAAGACCGAGGATAACCTTGTCGTCACCCAACTGTTCCTTCAACTCAGCAACTGTTGTCTCAACGAAAGAGTCAGCACTCCAGTCCTGCTTGCTGCCACAGATATCTACCACGAAGTTCTTCAAGAGCTGTGTACCCTGCAAAGAGTGGAACACCTCTGGGTGGAACTGTACAGCCCAAACAGGCTGCTTGGTAGAAGCATAAGCAGCATACTTCACATTGGCAGTAGAAGCGATGCACTTATAGTCCTCAGGAATCGCAGTGATGGTATCACCATGACTCATCCAAACCTGAGAGTTCTCGATGAATCCCTTGAACAAAGGATTCTCCTTGTCGAACTGCTCCAAGTTGGCACGACCATACTCACGGCTGTCTGCAGCCTCCACCTTACCGCCCTGGGCGTAAGAGAGGAACTGAGCACCGTAGCAGATGCCGAGCACAGGAATGCGGCCAATAAACTGGCTCAGATCTACCTTGAAAGCTTCCGGATCATGAACGGAATAAGGGCTACCGCTCAAGATGACACCAATCACAGATGGGTCATCCTTTGGAAACTTGTTGTAAGGCATAATCTCGCAGAAGGTATCAAGCTCACGTACACGACGGCCTATCAGCTGTGTGGTCTGTGAACCGAAATCCAAAATAATAATCTTCTGTTGCATAATATATTAAACTTTAAATTTTTAACTTTGACATAAAAACGCCTCTGCCTCTTTCAGCGTTTCCTGCTTTCCCACATCCATCAGTCTGAGGTCGTTCTTCACATATCCCTCAATGCGTACTTTGTCGCAATGCTTCAGATAGAAATCCATGATGGGGAATTTGTCCGGTTCTTCCTCCATCAGCGGGAAGATGGATGGTGCTACCATGTGGATGCCCGAGAAGGCATACATCTTACATTTGGCAGGATCGAGATGAGGATAAGGGCTCTTCATCTCGCCTGTCTCGATGTTCGTCCACCCCACCAACCGCATACTGTCATCGAAGAGAAGATAACGTTTTGTCTTGCGTTCGCTCACCAACAGGCGGGCTGCAAGAGGCTTTTCCTCCGGTGAGGCTTCCTGCGACTCTTCTGTAAGGTCTTTCGTCTCTATCTGATAGAACTTTCCCAAGTCCACATTGCTCAATATATCCACATTGTGAATAAGGACGGGCTCATGCGCATCGAAGAGCGGCCATGCCTTTCTGATACCTCCACCTGTCTCGAGCAGTTTGTCCGTCTCGTCGCTGATACGGATATCCATACCGAAGTTGTCGTTATCGCGTAGGTAATCAATAATCTGACTGGAAAAATGATGAACGTTCACTACAATGCGAGTGAAACCAGCATCTTTCAACCGAAAGATGACACGTTTGAGCAAAGGTTCTCCTCCCACACTTACCAAAGCTTTCGGAATGCGGTCGGTAAGTGGCTTGAGGCGAGTGCCCAGACCTGCAGCGAAAATCATTGCTTGCATCATTATAGCTATCTATTAATGTGCGTGCAAATTTACTAACTTTTTACGAAATAGCCAAATTTGCACGCCATTAATTGATTACAAAAGAAAAACTTATTCTGCAGGAAGCACTTGCTCTATCTGCTGTTCGCGATGACAGATTCTCACCTCAACACCGAACTTCTCATGAATATGCTCGGCAAGATGCTGGGCAGAATAGACACTACGGTGCTGACCGCCTGTACAGCCGAAGCAGAACATCAGAGAGGTGAAGCCTCGCTGAATATATCGGTTGACATGATGGTCGGCAAGGCGATAAACACTATCGAGGAAGGTCAGTATCTCGCCATCATCCTCCAAGAATCGGATGACTGGCTCGTCGAGACCCGTCAGTTTCTTGTATGGCTCGTATCGGCCGGGGTTATGGGTGCTGCGACAATCGAAGACATAACCGCCTCCATTGCCTGATGGGTCTTCGGGAATACCTTTCCTATAAGAGAAGCTGAACACCCTTACCACCAAAGGTCCCTTGCCATCATACTTGGAGAAGGTAGCAGGACCATCCTGCGGATGCGAAGTGTAGATATTGGTATCGGCTGTGCGATAACCATCAGCACGGTTGACAGCCGACTTCTCTATACGGGTAAACTGCGGCAGCTCGGTAAGGCGGCGAAGCATATCCATCATATAAGGATAAGGGAACACCTTATCGCCCATTTTCAGCAGGTCACGAAGATTCTGAATGGCAGGAGGAATACTGTCAAGGAAATGCTTCTTGCGCTCGAAGTATCCACGGAAACCATAGGCACCCAATACCTGCAACGTACGGAAGAGGACGAAAAGACTCAGACGGTTGACAAAATGACGGACAGAAGGAACCTCAGTATAGTTCTTCAGCGACTGATAATATTCCCATACGAGTTCACGTCGCAACTTGAAAGGATACTTTGCCGATGCCTGCCAGAGGAAAGAAGCCAAATCGTAGTAGAAAGGTCCTTTACGCCCACCCTGGAAATCAATAAAGTACGGATTGCCATTTTCGTCAAGCATTATGTTGCGAGCCTGGAAATCTCGATACAGGAAACAGTCCATCTGTTCGGAAGTCAGGTCTTTGGCAAAAAGGCGGAAATTAGCTTCCAACTTCAACTCATGGAAATCAAGGTCGGTGGGTTTCAGAAAACAGTACTTGAAGTAATTCAAGTCGAAAAGTACGCTGTCGATATCAAACTCGGGCTGAGGATAGCAGTTGTTCCAATCCATTCCACGTGCTCCTCGGAGCTGAATGTTGGGCAACTCGCGAATGGTTCTCTTCAGAAGTTCCTTTTCCTTTTGGTTGTATCTTCCGCCAGCTTCACGTCCACCCTTGATGGCATCAAAGAGCGACACATCGCCCAAATCGGTCTGAAGATAGCGCGACTCATCATCGCTGACTGCCAGGACCTTAGGCACCGGCAACTTTCGGAGCGTAAAGTGACGTGACATATAGATGAAAGAATGATTCTCATCTCGACTCGTTCCGATGACACCAATGACGCTGCTGCCATCCTGCTTGACAAATCGGAAATACTGCCTGTTGCTTCCCTGACCAGGCAACTTGACCACACTTGCAGGCTCCTCGCCTGCCCAAGAACTATAAAGGTTGACTAACTGTTCCACTCTTTACTTCATTTAAAAATCTACTATTCTTCGTTTTCCTGTTTCATCTTTCGACGTTTCAGCCAGTTATCTATCTGCTGAGCGAAGTTATCGCCCACAAACAAGATGAGCAACACACCAAGTGTAGCAAGGAAAGAATTGAGCGCCGTCATTCCCAACCCTACCTTGGTAATATAAATCAGTCCGCCGATAACAATCAGGAAGACCAATGCTTTTTTTCTGTCAAAATTCATTTTCATGCTGCAAAGATAACACAATAGGATGAAACTACAAAGAGAAAAAGACAAAAAAAATCGGATGTCTCACGACAACCGATTTTCAAAAACAAACTACTTAAAAACTAATCTACTAAAACAAATCAAAAAAATATCTTTAGCGGCTTAAGCCGTCTTTTTCATTTATCTACGATGCAAAATTACAAAAAAAGCAAATACGCGCCAAGCTTTTTTGCTAAAATTTGCAAGATTTTATAGTAAAAAACATATAAAAAGGGACTGCTCTGTCGAGTAGCCCCCATTTTGATATCTTTACATTACATTTATTACATCATACCGCCCATTCCTGGAGCAGCTGCTGGTGCAGCAGGAGCAGGTTCTGGTTTGTCCACCAATACACACTCTGTAGTAAGGAAGAGACCTGCGATAGAGGCAGCGTTCTCAAGAGCTACGCGCTCAACCTTGGCAGGATCAACGATACCGGCCTGACGCATGTCCTCGTAAACATCCTTGCGGGCATTATATCCGAAGTCGCCTTCGCCCTCGCGTACCTTATTAACTACTACTGAGCCCTCGCCACCTGCGTTGGCTACTATCTGGCGTAGAGGTTCCTCGATGGCACGTTCTACGATGCGGATACCTGTTGTCTCGTCGGCATTGTCACCCTTCATATCCTTCAATGCCTCAAGAGCACGGATATAAGTTGTACCGCCACCAGCTACGATACCTTCCTCGATAGCTGCACGAGTAGCACAGAGTGCATCGTCAACACGGTCCTTCTTCTCCTTCATCTCAACCTCAGAGTTGGCACCTACATAGAGGACAGCCACACCACCGGCGAGCTTAGCCAAACGCTCCTGAAGTTTCTCCTTGTCGTAAGAAGACTTGGTGTTCTCGATCTCATTCTTGATCTGAGCCACACGGTCCTGAATGTTGGCCTTCTCGCCATGACCATTCACGATAGTGGTATTGTCCTTGTTGACAGTTACCTTGTCGGCAGAACCCAACATATCAAGTGTTGCCTGCTCCAACTTCAAGCCCTTCTCCTCAGAGATAACTACACCACCTGTCAGGATAGCGATATCTTCGAGCATAGCCTTACGACGGTCGCCGAAGCCAGGAGCCTTGACAGCACAGATCTTCAAGCCACCACGCAAACGGTTGACTACCAAAGTAGTCAGAGCCTCAGAGTCTACGTCCTCAGCGATAACCAACAATGGGCGACCGCTCTCGGCAGCAGGCTGAAGGATTGGCAAGAACTCCTTGAGGTTGGAAATCTTCTTATCGTAAAGCAGGATATATGGATTATCCATCACACACTCCATTTTGTCGGCATCGGTCATGAAGTAACCGCTCAAGTAACCACGGTCGAACTGCATACCTTCTACCACACCGATGTTGGTGTCACGGCTCTTGCTCTCCTCAATGGTGATGACACCATCCTTAGAGACCTTGCGCATAGCGTCAGCCAACAGCTTACCGATCTCAGCATCATTATTGGCAGAGACGGTAGCCACCTGCTCTATCTTGTCGTAGTTGTCATCTACCTGCTCTGCATGGTCCTTGATGAAGGCAACGACAGCAGCCACAGCCTTGTCGATACCACGCTTCAAGTCCATAGGATTGGCACCGGCAGTAACGTTCTTCAAGCCCTCAGTAACGATGGCCTGAGTCAGGATGGTAGCTGTTGTTGTACCGTCACCTGCGTCATCACCAGTCTTGCTGGCAACACTCTTAACGAGCTGAGCACCAGTATTCTCAAACTTATCCTCCAATTCCACTTCCTTGGCTACGGTAACACCATCCTTGGTAATCTGAGGAGCACCAAACTTCTTTTCGATTACCACGTTGCGGCCCTTAGGACCAAGAGTTACCTTTACTGCGTTAGCCAACTGATCGACACCCTTCTTCAAGAGGTCGCGAGCATCCATATTGTATTTAATATCTTTAGCCATAATATTTTCTTTCTAAGAATATTTTAATATCAACAAAAAGTTTTTTACCTTTTTACTTTTTACCTTTTTACTTTTTTACTTTTAAAACTACTCTTCCACCACAGCGAGCACATCGCTCTGGCGCATCATCATATATTTAGTACCATCAAACTCGATCTCGGTACCGGCATACTTGCCATAAAGAACGGTGTCACCCTCTTTGAGAATCATCTCCTCATCCTTGGTTCCCTTTCCTGTGGCAACAACCTTACCACGCTGTGGTTTTTCCTTTGCTGTATCAGGAATAATGATTCCACCTACTTTTTCCTCGGCTGGTGCAGGAAGTACCAGCACTCTGTCTGCTAATGGTTTAATGTTCATGATTCTATATTTTTTAATTGTTATTTTGTTGTTTGATGGCAAAAACCCTGCAAGAGTCTTTGCCTTGTCGATTTCGACTTATGCCAAAAACGTGCCAAAGAAACAAAAAGCAGACGAAACTGACAAAATTGTCAGTCACGTCTGCCAAAAGGGGTTCATCATGATGCCTGGCGCAGGCAAGCATCATGTTGTTTATTTCTTTTCGGATATTGCCTCGTAGATGATTTCCGCCATCTTCACAGCTCCCTTTCCATTGGGATGAATGCCATCGTCGAGCATCAGGTCGGCAAAGGTGTACTTCGAATGCAAGTCAATAAACCCGCACTTATTCTTCTTTGCCACCTTCTTGATGACAGGGATTTCACCGTTTACTATCACACTGTCGTTAATGGTCCATGAGGGCTTGAAGGCAGGAATAGGCGAACAGAGATAAATCTTTGGCTTAGAGGGCAGTGCCTTGAGCGAATCGACCATCGTCTGCAAATTCTTTCCAAACTCGGCCTTGTGTACCCAGTTGTGGGTCTTACTGTCATTGGTGCCCAACTTGATGACAACGATATTAGGCAGGAAAGCCAAGGCGTCGCGCCAGCCCATCTCTTTCATATAGGGCACGTCCCCCATACATAATAAGGTACGCGCGCTGAGACCATAGTTCTTCACCTCATATCCATCGCCCAACTTATTTTGCAGGATGGCAGGATAACCTTTCTGTGTAGCCATATCGATGCCGGAACCATCGGTAATGGAGTTGCCGATACATGCCACACGTATGGCGTCCTTACGAGGCGCCTTGAAGCTGTCGAGCCAACGGGTAAGGTCGCTCAACATCTGATCGTGATAGGCCCAAGTGCTGCGGAAACCGAAACCATGTCCGCCTGTAGGATAAATGCACATGGAACACTCGTTTCCTTGCTGACGCATACGGGAATAATAGGCCACGCCATTGGTTACAGGAGGAACAGCCCCATCATCGTTGGCCAAGAGGATGATGGCACGAGGTGTGAGATGACGGCGAACCTGTTTTTCGGTTGAGTAGTGGTCTACGAGTTTCTCGTCCTTCACTCCCTCTTCGCCCAAAAGATTATAGCTGGAGCCCCCATGTCCCTTCTTTGGTTTCATCGAGATGACAGGATAGAACAAGATGGAGAAGTTGGGGCGAGCATCGTATTCTGCCAGAGTGCTGACGGAAGAAGCCAGATGACCTCCAGCCGAGAAGCCCATAATACCCACATCCTCACGGTTGATGTTCCAGACAGAGGCGCTGTCGCGCACGGTGCGCATCGCCTTGCAGGCATCTTCCATGGGCACAGTATGTCTGCCATGCGGCATACGGTATTTCAGCACAAAAAAAGCTATGCCCTGCTTGTTGAAATACTCAGCCCAGTCGTATCCCTCATGATTGAGGGCCAGATGAGAATAGCCTCCACCAGGACAGTCGACGACAGCTCTGCCCGAAGGGTTTTGGGGCAAATAGCAGGTCAGATTACTCTCACCGTCAGCCGTGAGGTTGAGTACGAACTTTTTAGCTGTCGACTGGGCTGACAAGGCAAGCACAGCCATCAGACAGGCCATAGACAATAAAATCTTCTTCATAATTACATTTTTAGGTTGATGTGTTTGTTTTTATAAAAAAGCCAGTTGGGCTTGTCAAATTCCTCAACTGGCAAAATCGTTTTCTGTCTTTTAATCAAAGAAACCAGGCTGATGATACTCGATGCCCAGCTCACGGTCTACAGTAGCAAGAATACCCTGCACCTGTCCCATGGCGAACATACGTCCCAAGAAACTGTAACCGGCATTATAACCACGGTTCTCGTCGCCGAGCATACACATACCATGGTCTACGCGCATAGGCAGGTTGGGATTCACCTTCTCGAAGATGCGTGCCAACTCTATGAGGTCAGCACGTCCACCCAGATGACTTGCCTCAGTAAAGTCGCCATTCTCGAAGATATGGCAAGAGCGCATGTGCACGAACCATGTACGGTCGGCATACTTACGAGCCAACTCTACCACATTGTTGTGACTGCCAGCCGATAGAGAGCCTGCACAGAAGGTAAGACCATTGTGCCTGTTATCGACAGCCTTGAGGAACCAGTTGATGTCCTCATCGCAAGTCACGATACGTGGCAAGCCGAGGATTGGGAATGGAGGATCGTCAGGGTGAACACACATATACATGTCGCACTCCTCGCAAGTAGGCATGATGGCATTGAGGAAGTAGCGCATGTTCTCACGCAACTGCTCCTTTGAGATTCCCTTATACAGATCGAGCAACTGACGGAACAACTCTACCGGATGTTCGTCGTCCTCTTTGATATTTCCACTCACGAAGCCCTGAGTCTTCACAATAATGTTCTCCACCAGCTTATGATCGCCCTCAGGAGTCATCTTGTTCTTCAGTTCTTCCACCTCCTTCAGGATGTCACGGCCCATGGCCTGACCCTTTGCCTGCCAGTCGGCCTCAGCGCCCTCGCGCTTCAAGATATGAATATCGAAGTAAGCAAACTGTGGGAACGAGAAGTACAAGTTGGTACTGCCGTTGGGGTTGTCGTGGAACAAGTCGGTACGTGCCCAGTCAAGCACAGGCATGAAGTTGTAGCAGATGGTATGAATACCCTCAAGCGAGAGGTTTCTCAGACTTTCCTTATATCGCTCTATCTGCTCATCTCTGTCGGCACCGGCATACTTGATGCTCTCTACCACAGGCAGAGACTCTACCACACTCCATCTCATTCCGTAACTTTCGATGTACTCCTTCAGGTCGCGGATCTTCTCGCGGGTCCACACCTCACCATTAGGTACATCGTGCAAGGCTGTAACAATGCCTTCCACACCAATTTCTTTCAACATGGCTAAGGTAATCTTGTCGTTCTTACCAAACCATCTCCAAGTTCTTTCCATAATGTTTGTTGATTCAGTTAATTGTTTTGAATAGTTTTTAACTCAATTTTCGCATGTAAGCTCCACACGCCCTGAACCAACGGTCACCGGCGCGTAGCGGAAAGGTAAAGGACAGAAGCTCTTAGCCCAGGGCATCGCCCTGGGTGTTTATGAACGCAAACCTGTCGCCCTGTAAGGGCAAAAGCTTTGTATATTGCCAGGTATTTGAAAGCTTTTGCCCTTACAGGGCGCCTTGCTGATTGCCATTATACCCAGGGCGATGCCCTGGGCTAAGAGCTTCTGCCCCTTCAGGGCGTGCTGCTTGCGTCCATTGCCCTGGGCTAAGAGCTTCTGCCATTTCAGGGCGTGCTGCTTGCGTCCATTACCCAGGGCTAAGAACTTTTGGGCTTTCAGCCCGTACTTAAACCACATGAGAAACTTCAGGTTTTTAATATTTTCTCATTCAAGTTTCGCAAGCTCAGAAGTTAAAGGAGTTAAAGGAGTTATCGCTCCC
>SAMEA3663124__coassemble_145_pt1 | contig 26521 bp, 19 predicted proteins | sample SAMEA3663124__metabat2_high_PE_028 | metagenome-assembled genome bin SAMEA3663124 (sample SAMEA3663124) | pig gut metagenome | biome: pig gut; feature: pig-associated habitat; material: faeces | place: Denmark | collected 2012
GCCGCCTCCTTTTTTCATCAAGGCCTCAGGTTTCGAAAGATTCCTGAGGCTTTTTCGTTTTTCTCACGCTAATCATGCTGATGCTGTAATTCACGATAATGAAGCAGCTCTTGTTGATAATGCAGTTCTTGAACGTATTTCTTGCTGACGAGGTAGCTTGCGCCGCTTTCGCTTATAGCACAGAGTCTTTCCATCATTGTTCTTTTCAAGTACATGCAGGTGATTTCTGATTCATTCATTTTCTATTCATCAGTGACTTTTTTTTATAATTTATCTATGAAAAGTTGATTGATTTAAGTCAAAGAATAGTGTTATAAAGTGTTTAAGAATTTAAAATACCGCTGATAATCAGTGTATTACTTGTGAGATTCGTTTTTTTTTCGTATCTTTGCAAACGATAAGAATAAGGATAACAGTTTCTTATGTTTTTCGTATAGACTGGTATCCGTTAAGGTATCTAACGGAACTGAGATGAGCAACCGTTCTTTTTCTCAAAAGTTGCCATCGCGAAATCACTGATGTTGTAGTTCAGCTTTTCAGGTTCCATAAAATAATTAATATGAAGAGAATAACAATGTTGATGGTCAGCATTCTCATGCTGACGTTTAATGTAGACGCAGCATCGGCTGCAGCGATGTTTAAAAATGATGTATCCTCTAATGAGTTTGATTGGAATCCAGTGATGGAGGCGATAATTCAGGTAGAGAGTGAAGGAAATCCAAGAGCAAAGAGTGGTAATTCTGTTGGCGTGATGCAGATAACTCCAATCTTGGTAGCAGAATGCAATAAGATCTTGAAGCGTAAGAATAGTAAGAAGCGTTACAAGTTGTCTGATAGATACAGTATCTCTAAGTCTAAGGAGATGTTCCTGTTGATGCAGTCTGTTTACAATCCTCTGAATAGTATTGAGCAGGCTATCCGTGCCTGGAATGGTGGTAACCATTACAGCGTCAAGAGAACGCAGCGCTATTTTGAGAAAGTAATGAAGCTATTGAAAAAATGAAATGGTTTTATACTATCCGATTATTCCTCAGGAGTAATCGGATTTTTTGTTTTATAACTTGTTCTTTCTGTAATGTTTATCTGAGATTGCTGACATTGCCGAATGCTCCGTATTTTAGTGCTTTTTCTTGGGGTTAATAGCGACCTCGCCATTCCTTTATCGTCTGGATCCGTCCTTATTTAAATGAAAAATCGGATAAGAATGTTGAAAATCAACTTCTTACCCGATATTAGTTGCGGCGGCAGGACTCGAACATGCGACCTCCAGGTTATGAGCCTGGCGAGCTACCAACTGCTCCACACCGCGATATAATCAACTCATTTCTGAATTGCGTGTGCAAAGGTACTAACTTTTCTTGAAATGACCAAATGTTTTCTGTATATTATTACCGTTTTAACGGATTTTAAAGTTTATTATTTGCTTATATCGAATTAAAGCACTAAATTTGCACACAGATAATTTATTGTGCAACTAATAATAACAGGGGGACTTTGACATGTCAATATCCAAAACTCGACAGAAACTGGTAGACGTTGCTCGGCAACTTTTTGCAAAGAATGGTATAGCCAACACGACGATGAATGACATTGCTGTGGCTTCGGGCAAGGGAAGACGAACGCTGTATACTTATTTTAGTAGGAAAGAAGATGTATACTATGCGGTTATAGAATCAGAGTTGGAACGTCTTTCCGACAAGTTGGATGAGGTGGCAGCCTGCAAGATACGACCTCAAGACAAGATTATCGAATTGATTTATACCCATTTGAGTATGATCAAAGAAACCGTGGTTCGAAACGGTAACCTTCGAGCAGAGTTTTTCCGTAATATCTGGATGGTAGAAAAGGCTCGCAAGAACTTTGATGAAGACGAGATTGAACTTTTCAGAAAGGTTTATACTGAAGGAAAGGAAGACGGTGAGTTTGACATAGAGAACGTAGATTTGGTTGCCGATATCACCCACTATTGTATCAAAGGTTTGGAGGTACCCTTCATCTATGGTCGTCTGGGACATGGCTTGACAGAAGAGAGCAGCAAGCCTTTAGTTGCCAAGGTGGTGTATGGTGCTTTAGGAAAGTCTGGACTAAAATTGTAAACCGAAATTTATATTTAATGTTGTCAATGTCGAACTTGAAATTTGATGTCGAACATGTTATATATAATAAGGTGTATAGTCAGACTCTAAGCAGAAAGTATTCAACATGCTCCGCCAAAGAGTATTCAATATATCCAAGTAGAGAAATTTATAAACACATCATAAACTATAAAACAAAACAAAATGGGATTATTAACAGGTAAGACAGCCCTTGTAACAGGAGCTGCCCGCGGCATCGGAAAGGCTGTCGCAATGAAATTCGCCTCAGAGGGCGCAAACATCGCATTTACAGACCTCGTTCTTAACGATGACATGGCTGCCGGTTTGGAGGCAACACGCAAGGAAATCGAGGCTCTTGGTGTAACTTGTCGTGCTTATGCAGGCAATGCTGCCGATTTCGAGGAGACAGAGAAGACAGTTAAGCAGGTACAGGCAGACTTTGGTTCTATCGATATCTTGGTAAACAATGCTGGTATTACCAAGGATGGTTTGATGCTTCGTATGTCAGAGGCTCAGTGGGATGCAGTTCTGAATGTAAATTTGAAGTCTGCGTTCAACTTTATCCATGCTTGTTCACCTATCATGCTCCGTCAGCGCAGTGGCTCTATCATCAACATGGCTTCTGTAGTAGGTGTTCATGGTAATGCTGGTCAGTGTAACTATGCTGCTTCTAAGGCAGGTATGATTGCTTTGGCTAAGTCTATTGCCCAGGAGTTGGGTCCTAAGGGTGTACGTGCTAATGCAGTAGCTCCTGGTTTCATCGAGACTGCTATGACTGCACAGTTGCCAGAGGAAATCCGTAAGGACTGGATGAAGAAGATTCCTTTGCGTCGTGGTGGTCAGACTGAGGATATTGCAAATGTTTGTCTCTTCCTCGCTTCTGATATGTCCAGCTACGTTAGTGGTCAGGTTATCCAGATTGATGGTGGTATGAATATGTAATCTATCTGTATTAGAACGTGCAAGTAGTTTACGAAGATAATCATATAATTATTGTCTCAAAGAGAAGTGGTGAAATCGTGCAGGGCGATAAGACCGGCGACGAGCCTCTCTCTGAGACGGTAAAACAATATATCAAGGCGAAGTATCAGAAACCGGGAAATGTGTTCCTGGGTGTGGTACATCGCCTTGATCGTCCTGTATCAGGACTTGTTGTTTTTGCCAAGACTTCCAAGGCGCTCAGCAGATTGAACAATATGTTCAGAGACGGCGAGGTGCACAAGACCTATTGGGCCATAGTGAAGAATAAGCCCCGTTTGGAAGAGGCTGAGCTGGTGAATTGGATTGTGAGAAACGAGAAGCAGAACAAGAGCTACGCCTATGATCATGAGGTGAAAAACTCGAAGAAGGCGATTCTGCGTTACAAGATGATAGGTTCTTCCGACCATTACTCATTGCTTGAGGTGAATCTGTTGACAGGACGTCATCACCAGATAAGATGCCAGTTGGCAAAGATGGGATGTCCTATCAAGGGAGATTTAAAGTATGGTGCTCCTCGCAGCAATCCCGACGGCAGCATTTCATTGTTGTCGCATAGGGTTGAGTTCGTTCATCCTGTATCTAAGGAGACTATCGCCGTAGAGGCTCCTTTGCCCGATGACAATCTATGGAAGGCGATAGCGCCATAACCGATAGAATCCATATCACTGATACCATAGGCGATGGTTAGTAAGAAATTGACTTCAGTTTTACAATATAAAACTTAGAATCCATGTCTACAAAGAAAAAATGCGGAATTTGGGCAGCAGTTATCGTATTTACCCCGATACTGCTGATAGCTTTGCTGACTTTGTTGCTTTATCTGCCACCTGTGCAGAACTGGGCAGTGAAGCGCGTGGCTGCCTATGCTTCCGAGTCTACAGGCATGGATATTACAGTAAAGCACGTGGAACTGGTCTTCCCACTGCGATTGGGTGTTGAGGGTGTGAAGGCGCTTCAGCCCATCGATTCGTTGAAAAACAGTAATGATGTAACTCTCAGAAATAAAAAAGATACAGTTGCTGATATAGAAAAAATGGTAGTTGACATTCAGTTGATGCCTTTATTCAAGCAGCAGGTAATGGTGGACGAGTTGGACTTCAGACGTATGAAGGTCAACACCACCAACTGGATACACGAGGCGCGTATCAAGGGTGATGTCGGGCAGATGGCATTGCGTGCCCATGGCATCGACCTGAGCAAGGAACTTGTCCATGTAGATGACGCCTTGTTGTCGGATGCCCGTCTGTCGGTAGAACTGAGTGATACCGTACCTCCCGATACTACGCCAAAGACCAACAAATGGAAGGTGAATATCCTGAAGCTCAAGTTGAAAAACACAGCTTTGGCGCTTCACATGCCAGGAGATACTCTCAGGGTAAATGCCTATATGGGTGATGCTACGGTTCATGGTACCTACCTCGATCTCTTCAAAGGACTTTATCAAGTGCGTGCCCTCGACTGGCGAAAGGGCAGGGTAACTTACGACAATTATCAGACAGAAATGCTGGCTGGTAAGAATATTTCTGTGCTTCGTCCGGCAGAAGGTCTGGACTTCAACCACATTGCCTTGTCGGATATGACCTTGAAGGCAGACTCATTCTATTTCTGTGACTCGAAGATAGATGTAAAGATTCGTCAGGCACAGTTCAGAGAACGCTGTGGTCTGAACGTACAGCAGATGTATGGTCGGTTTGTGATGGATTCATTGAAGTTGCAGTTGCCCGACCTCTGTCTGCGAACTCCTTCCTCCACTCTTCAGACCATGGTCGACATGGACATGAATGCCTTTGCCGACAGCGCTCCTGGCAAGTTGACTGCTATGATACGAGGCAGTATAGGCAGAGAAGACCTCATGCTTTTTGCCGGTGCATACATGCCTCAAAAGATGCGTCGGAACTGGCCTTATTATCCTATGGAGGTTGCCGGTACAGTAAAGGGAAACATGCAGTGTCTTAGCTATTCGGGTTTGAAACTCAATTTGCCTTCAGCCTTCCAGTTGTCCTCCGATGGTTGGTTGGCACATCTCAACGATATGTCTCAGATGAAGGCGAAAATACATTTAGATGCGCGTACCTATCATTTGGGATTTGTAACAGCGATGCTTGATCCGGCTCTAATGAAGGATGTGCGTATCCCTAATGGCATGATCCTGAAGGGAGATGTCGCAGTGGACGGCTCTAAGTATGCCACCAAGATGACCTTGTGGGAAGGTCGTGGACGAATGAATGTAGAAGCATCTGTTGTTACTCATACAAAGAAAGACGGAAGTCTCGACATGAACCACCTGGCCTATCGTGCCAAGGTGCAAGCCCATCAGATACAGGTGAGTCATTTCCTGCCTCATCAGGAACTTTACTCTTTTACAGGATCGATGGAAGCCCAGGGCGTGGGCACTGATTTCTTGTCCAACCATACTCGACTCAACGCCAAGGTAAAGGTGGCACAGCTGCATTATGGCAAGTATCACATCAACAACCTGTTGGCTGTTGCCCATGTAGCAAATGGTAAAGTACATGCAGATATCGACAGCAATAATCAGTTGCTCAAGGGATTGGTGAGCTTGGATGCGCTGACCAACAGCAAGAATCTGGAAGGAACAATAGTAGCTGATGTCAGGAATGTGGACCTTTACCTCATGGGACTCACCAAGGTGCCTATGAGAGCAACTGCCTGTGGACAGGTAGACCTGAAGACCAACCTGAAGGAGGACCACTACCTACAGGCTATGTTGGGAAGTATCGTCATCAAGACTCAGCAGAAAGAATATCGTCCCGTGGATATTGTTGCCGACGTGTTGACTCGTCGCGATACAACCCATGTCGTACTCAATTGTGGTGACTTCCATCTTCGTATGGACACCCATGGAGGTTATAAAAAGTTGCTGTCAAGACTTTATGAACTTCAAGGCGAGGTGATGAGTCAACTCAAGAACCGACGTATCGACCAGGTGGCTATCCGTCGCGAGTTCCCCTTGGGTCGCATCACTCTTACCACAGGAAAAGACAATTTCATCTCCCGTTTTATCGAGTACAACGGCTATCATTTCAAGACGGTGGACATGGATCTTCGTACCTCACCCATATCAGGTCTGAACGGTCATCTTAATATCGACTCTTTGGTGGCACAAGGTGTACAGTTGGATACGGTTCGTGCCAACGTGATGACCCAGGGCGACACCATCCGGTATACGGCGAGGATTGTGAACAACAAGAAGAATCCGCAATACGTATTCCTGGCATTGGTGGATGGCGAGTTGGCAGAGCGAGGCTCCGATATCGCTGCCCGCATCTATGATGCCAACGGCAAGTTGGGCGTGCGTGTAGGTTTGGCGGCAATGATGCAGGAAAACGGCATCAAGGTGAGTCTTACCGATACTCATCCTATACTGGGATATAAGAAATTTACAGCCAACGATGACAACTATCTGATGCTGGGACGCGATATGCGTATCTCTGCCAAACTTCAGCTGGAGTCCAGTAAGGGAATGGGTGTGCGTATCTACTCTAATGACGACAATGAGGATGCCCTGCAGGATATCACTATCGGCATGACCCGTTTTGATTTGGACAAGGTACTGAGTGTCATACCTTATATGCCTGATGTCTCAGGTATCATGAATGGCGATTTCCATATCGTGCAGACCAAGGAGGCCTTGTCTGTATCGTCCAATCTATCGGTCGACAACTTGGTTTACGAGAATTGCCCGATGGGCAATGTCGGCTCCGAGTTCGTGTATATGCCTATGAGCGATGGCACTCATGCCGTCGACGGAATACTGAAATATAACGATGAGGACGTAGCCACCATCAAAGGTACTTACCAGTCGGAGGGCGAGGGCTATCTCGACGCTACTGTCGGCATGGACAAACTGCCGCTCCACTTCATCAATGGATTTGTGCCCGACCAGCTTGTTGGTCTGGAAGGTTTGGGTGAGGGAAGTCTTACCGTCAAGGGCTCGTTGAGCAAGCCACAGGTAGACGGCGAGATATACATGGACTCTGTTTATTTAGTGAGTGTGCCTTACGGACTGAGGATGCGTTTCGACAACGACCCAGTGAGGATAGCCGGCAGTAAGTTGCTCTTCGAGAACTTCATGATGTATGCCAACAATGAGAGTCCGCTCAACATACAGGGCTATCTGGATTTCTCCAATCTCGATAAGATGATGCTTGATGTCAGGATGCGTGCCCAGAACTTCCTCCTGGTAGATGCTAAGGAGAATGCCCGTTCCGAGGCTTTCGGTAAGGCGTATGTCAACTTTTTGGGAAGTATGCGTGGCGCCTTGTCTAATCTGAAGATGCGAGGTAAGCTCGACGTGCTGGGTAATACCGACATGACTTATATCCTGCGAGAGTCGGAACTCACCACTGATACTCAGCTTGAGGAGTTGGTGAAGTTTACCGATTTCAAAGACAGTAAGCAAGAGACGGTGGTGCGTCCAAAACTCGAAGGCTTCGATATGCTCTTGGGTATGTCGATAGATGAGTCTGCCCGTATTCTTTGTGCGCTGAATGCCGACAAGTCCAATTATATTGACCTTGTGGGTGGAGGCGACTTGCGTATGACTTACAATCCTGCCGACAATCTGCGTCTGTCGGGTAAGTATACATTGAGTAATGGCGAGATGAAATACTCCTTGCCTGTCATTCCACTGAAGACCTTTACCATTCAGGACGGAAGTTATATCGAGTTTACGGGCGATCCTTTCAATCCTACGCTCAACATCACGGCTACCGAGAAGATCAAGTCGACCGTGAATGAAGGGCAGGGTACAGGCCGATCGGTAGATTTCGAGTGTGGGGTGAAACTGTCGCAGACACTGAATAAACCTGGTATACAGTTTATCATCTCAGCACCTTCCGACATGAACGTCCAGGATGAGTTGAACACGATGAGTGTGGACGAACGCGGCAAGGTGGCTATCACCATGCTGGCTTCGGGCATGTATCTTGCCAACGGCAATACCAATTCGTTCTCGATGAACAGTGCCCTCAGCTCGTTCCTCAATTCCGAAATCAACAACATTGCAGGAACCGCCATGCGCTCCATGGGACTTGATATAGGCATGACTGTCGACAACTCTCTCAATGCTGCCGGTGCATTGCATACTGACTACAATTTCAAGTTTGCCAAGCGATTCTTCAACAATCGTCTGAGCTTCAGTGTGGGCGGTCAGGTTTCTTCGGGAGCCGAGATGGAGAATGCTGTCAACAATGATACCTTCTTTAATAATGTGGAGATACAATATCGACTCAACGATGGAGCCAGTCAGTATATCCGAGGTTTCTACAACAACAACATCTACGACTGGTTAGAAGGTCAGATCGGCGAGTATGGTGTAGGTTTCATGTGGCGCAGAAAATTGCAGCGCTTCAGTGATATCTTCCGCTTTAAGACCGAGAAACAGGCTTTGCCACGTGCTGCAGCCGACACCCTGAAGGCTGTGCCTGCAGCTGTTCAACAAAAATGAAAAAGCAAATGATGATAAACAGAAAGTGCATTCCCTATAATCATTTCCGCGGCTTCCGCCTGTTGGCTATGGTATTTGCTGTCATAGTGGTGGTTGCCGCAGGTACATCTTGTTCTTCCACGAGTGCTCTCAAGGAAGGCGAGCAGCTCTTCACAGGCCTGAAGAAAATAGAATATACCGATTATGAGCCAGGCGGTTATGCCGATTCTACGATTCTCGAAATGGAGTCGGTACTGGCTTCTGCCCCTAATGGAGCCCTCTTCGGCAGCAGTTATTATCGCACGCCTTTCCCTGTTCGCCTTTGGGTTTGGAATGCTTTCTCGCAGTCGGATGGCGCCATAGCCAAGTGGATTACCAAGGCATTCGGCTCACGTCCTAAATTGATGGGCAATGTGAATCCCCGACTGCGTGCACAGGTAGCAGAGAACCAGCTTGCCAAGTATGGCTATTTTCATGGCAAGGTAAACTACGAGATTCTGACCCAGAAAAATCCCAAGAAGGCCAAGTTGGCTTATCATGTGTCTTTGGGTCCGTTGATGACCATTGATACGTTGCAGTATGTCAATTTCCCATCAGTAGTCTCTGCTTTGATCGATTCCACCCGTCAGGAGGCTTTGGTACATACGGGCAGCCCATTCAATGTACCTCGCCTGGAAGGTGAGCGTCAGCGCCTTACCCGTCTGTTCCGCAACAATGGCTATTATTTTTATCAGAATGGCTATGTCTCCTATCTTGCTGATACCTTAGATGTGCCAGGCAAGGCAAGCATGAAGATGATCATGGCCGACAGCCTCGACTCGCAGGTCACCCGCCAGTGGTATCTCGGCAATATCAATATCAACTTCCGCAAGCAGTTTACAGAAGAGCTTACCGATTCTTTCTGTCGCCGTTACCTCAATATCCGTTATCATGGCAAGAAGATGCCTATCCGTGCGGGTGTGGTGTTGCGCGACTTGAACTTGCGTCCCCGACAGCTATACAGGGTAGAGAACGAGGAGAAGGCGCGCCAGCATTTGCAGTCGATGGGAGTCTTCAACTATACCAGCCTTCAGTTTACTCCTCGTGACACCACAGCTCAGTGCGATACCTTGGATGCCACACTCGACTTGATTTTCGACAAGCCTTATGATTTCTATATAGAGACCAATGTCAAGGGCAAAACCACAGGCCGTGTAGGTCCCGAGTTGGTTGTAGGTTTTACCAAGCGCAATGCCTTCCGTGGAGGCGAGAAGCTCGATATCAATCTGCATGGCTCTTACGAGTGGCAGACAGGCGAGAAGGGCAACGGATCCAGCTCCAACCATATCAATTCCTATGAGTATGGTACGGATGTGTCACTCTCGTTCCCAAGCATCGTCACCCCGTTCAATCTATTTACGACCATGGCACAGCGTGAGCGCCGTTTCCGCAAAGGTCATATCCCGCGTTCATTCTATGGCGTTCCTTCCACCACAGTGAAGGCCTCGATGAATGTGCTCAACAGGGCAGGTTATTTCCGTCGTCATGTGGTGTCGGGTGAACTTACCTACGACTGGGCTACCTCAGCCAAGCATCGCCATTCGTTCAGTCCTTTAGTGTTGTCGTATGAGTTTATGAACAGCCGTACCGCAGCCTTCGATGAGGCCATCTCTGAGAGTCCTTATCTGCAGATAGCCATGCGCGACCAGTTTGTACCCAAGATGAGTTACACCTATACTTATACCAGTCCGGCGAAATACCGTCATCCCATCATCTGGTCGACGACTGTCAGCGAGGCAGGCAACATCCTGTCGTTGGGTTATCTCTGTACAGGCAAGAAGTGGAACGACGAGGACAAGGAGATGTTCCGTAATCCTTATTCCCAGTTCATGAAGTTGGAGACCGACTTTGTGAAGTACTGGCGCATCGCCGAGCATTCCACCTTGGTGGGTCACCTCAATGCGGGTGTGGTATGGAGTTATGGCAACAGCGAGAAGGCGCCTTATTACGAGCAGTTCTACATTGGCGGTGCCAACAGTGTGCGTGCTTTCAATGTGCGAAGCATTGGCCCCGGTCAGTATCTGCCTACAGGCAGCAAGTATTCCTATATCGACCAGACAGGCGACATTAAGTTTCTTGCCAACATTGAGTATCGTCCTCGCATCTGGGGCGACCTGTATGGAGCCTTGTTCCTTGATGCCGGCAACGTGTGGACACTTCGCAGCGAGGAGCACAGTCCGCAGGGACTGTTCAAGTTCGGAAAGTTCTTCAAGCAGATGGCTGTGGGCACGGGTGTGGGTGTACGCTATGATATGGGTATGTTCGTCATCCGTGTAGACTGGGGTGTGGGGCTTCATGTGCCTTACGAAACCAGCAAGAAGGGCTTCTACAATATCGATTCCTTCAAAAACTCGCATAGCCTCCATCTGACTGTGGGTTATCCTTTCTGATTTTTGCCGGTAGTCGCATAGATGTAGACGAAAGAAATATAAATCGCCAAAAAAAAGTGATAAAAATTGTGCTGCAGTCATTTTTTTTATTACTTTTGCATACTGTTAGATAATATCAACGATTAAACAAATAAAATATGAAACCTACATTATTGCTTTTGGCGGCTGGTATGGGTAGCCGCTATGGTGGTTTGAAACAGCTCGATGGTCTGGGTCCTAACGGCGAGACCATTATGGACTACAGTATTTACGATGCCATTCAGGCAGGATTTGGCAAGATTGTCTTTGTCATCCGTAAGGATTTTGAAGATCAGTTCCGTGAGAAGATACTTGCCAAATATGAGGGACATATCCCAGCAGAACTCTGCTTCCAGTCACTCGACGCTCTTCCTGAAGGATTCTCAGTTCCCGAGGGTCGTGAGAAGCCATGGGGTACCAACCATGCTGTATTGATGGCAAAGGACATTATCAAGGAGCCTTTCTGTGTCATCAACTGTGATGACTTCTACAATCGTGACTGTTTCAAGGTCATAGGCAAGTTCCTTTCCGAACTTCCAGAGGGCAGCAAGAACAACTATGCCATGGTAGGTTTCCGTGTAGGCAACACCTTGAGCGAGAATGGTACTGTGGCTCGTGGCATCTGCTCAAAGGACGATGCTGAAAATCTGACCACAGTCGTGGAGCGTACAGAGATTATGCGCGTAGATGGCAAGGTGTCTTACAAGGACGAGGAAGGCAAGTGGGTAGCTGTTGAGGACAACACTCCTGTATCTATGAACGTATGGGGTTTCACTCCCGACTATTTTGAGTACAGCGAGGCTTACTTCAAGGAGTTCCTCAGCGATCCTAAGAATATGGAGAACCTGAAAGCTGAGTTCTTCATTCCATTGATGGTCAACAAGCTGATCAACGACGGCACAGCTACCGTCAAGGTACTCGACACCACAAGTAAGTGGTTTGGTGTCACTTATGCTGCCGACCGTCCATCAGTAGTAGCAAGAATTCAGAGTCTGATAGACGAAGGCGTTTATCCAAGCAAACTCTTCTAAATGAACGTAAATATATTGAGTTCACAAGAAGCCGCTACCCTCCAGGAGATGATAGCGGCTTCTCAGCATATTGTGATATGTTGTCATAAGTCGCCCGACGGAGATGCCATCGGCTCTTCTTTGGGATGGCGTGGCTTTTTGCTCTCGCAGGGCAAGCAGGCACAGGTATGTATCCCCGACATGATGCCCGACTATCTGCAGTGGCTGCCCGACAGTCAGACCATTCTGCGTTACGACAAGCATCCTGCCGAGGTGCAGCGTGCTTTCGATGAGGCCGATTTGGTGTTCTGTCTCGACTTCAATGGCGCTGGTCGTCTCGACGAGATGCAGGATGTGCTTACCGGCTGTCGTGCCCGTAAGGTGATGATCGACCATCATCTGGCACCCTGTATGGATGTCGATCTTCAGATTTCTCAGCCCCACATGAGCAGTGCCAGCGAGCTGGTGTTCCGCATCGTGTGGCAGTTGGGAGGCTTCGAGCAGATGGACCGCAAGTGGGCTGCCTGTGTATATTGTGGCATGATGACCGATACGGGCGGTTTTACTTACAATTCCACCGACCCTACCATCTATTTTATTATCAGCCAGCTGCTTACCAAGGGCATCGATAAAGACAAGATCTATCGCAATGTATTCAATAACAGCAGCCTTTCTGCCATCCGTTTTCGCGGTTATCTGATGAGCGAGAAGCTCCGTGTGGTGGAGGGCTTGCATGCTTCTTATTATTGTGTCACCCGTCAGGATATGAAGCGATTCCATTTCATCAAGGGCGACCTCGAAGGTTTGGTCAACGAACCACTGCGTATCAAGGGACATAAGTTTTCCATCTCCTTGCGAGAAGATACCGAGCGCGACAATCTGATATTGGTGAGTCTTCGTTCGGTCGACGACTTCCCATGCAACAAGGTTTCCGAGCAGTTTTTCAATGGCGGAGGCCATCTCAATGCCTCGGGAGGCAAGTTGTTCTGCAGCATGGCAGAGGCAGAGGTGGTAGCCCAAAAAGCCATCAAGGCGTTCGAGGCATTGCTGAAATAAGAAAGATAAGTGATAAATAATAATAAAATAGGACTGCCAACATTGGCAGTCCTGTTTTTTTTTTGTACCTTTGCGCCATATTTATATAAAAATTACGAACTTAAAGAATGAAGAAACAATTATTAGCAATGATAGCAGTAGCGGCTTTGATCTCATTTGCCGCTTGTGACCATAATGAGACATATGCAGACCAGCGCGACAGAGAGCTGGACTCTATCAATGCATTCTTGCGCAATGAGAATATCAAAGTCATCAATGAGGCCGAGTTTGAAAAACGTTTCGAAGCCCGTAAGGCTGGTGACAAGACGGTCAAGTTGACTGATACCGATCCCAACAACAACGAGTATGTGCTCTTCGAGAGCAATGGTATCTATATGCAGGTCATCAACGATGGTTGTGGCGACTATATCGCCAAGGGTAAAACTCAGAATGTGTTGTGCCGATTCACGGAGTATTGTCTTGCCAACCGTGCCAAGATATGCGACGATGCCATCACGCTGACCAATGATGTGCCTGCCTGGGCAGCAATGACCGACGAGATAAGTGTTAAAAATACGTCAGGAACGTTTGAAGGCTATTTTGTCGACATCAAAAAAAGTCTCTTGGCAAATACTTACAATTCCTCTTATTATGGTACCGTGAGTGCCACGGTTCCATCAGGCTGGTTGATTCCTTTCACTTGGATCAAGGTGGGGCGTCTCATTACTGCCGACGATGAACTGGCGCATGTGCGCCTGTTGGTACCTCATACTTATGGCACTACCTCAGCTTCAGCGAGTGTGTATGCCTGTCTATATGACATTCGCTTCCAGGCTGCCCGTTAAGGGAGTGGTTTCTTTTTCTCTGAACATTCATCAAGCATAAACGTCTTAATAAGAATATTATGACTCTAATCAAATCTATTTCTGGTATCCGCGGAACTATAGGCGGACCAGCAGGCGATACTCTTAATCCGCTCGACATCGTCAAGTTTACTTCAGCTTACGCTACCTTTATTCGTCGTAGCGGACAGTCTTCAAGCAATACTATCGTAGTGGGCCGCGATGCCCGCATCTCCGGCGAGATGGTCAAGAATGTAGTATGTGGCACCTTGATGGGCATGGGTTATGATGTGCTCAACATAGGTCTGGCTACTACTCCTACCACCGAGCTCGCTGTCACCATGAGTGGGGCAGCAGGTGGTATTATCATCACAGCCTCTCACAATCCTCGTCAGTGGAACGCCCTCAAGCTTCTTAATGAGAAGGGAGAGTTCCTGACAGCCGCCAACGGCAATGAGGTGCTTGCCATCGCCGAGAAGGAAGACTTCGAGTATGCCGATGTCGATCATTTAGGAAAATATACTGAGGACAATAGCTTCAACAAGCGCCATATCGAATCTGTGCTTGCTTTGAAACTCGTCGATGTGGAGGCTATCCGTAAGGCACATTTCAAGGTTTGTGTCGACTCCATCAACTCAGTGGGTGGTGTCATCCTTCCAGAGTTGCTCGATGCGTTAGGAGTGGAGTATACCTTCCTGAACGGTGAGCCTACTGGCGACTTCGCTCACAATCCTGAGCCATTGGAGAAGAACCTCGGTGGAATCATGGACGAGTTGAAGAAGGGTGGCTATAATATGGGTATCGTTGTTGACCCTGATGTTGACCGCTTGGCTTTCATCTGCGAGGACGGCAAGATGTTTGGCGAGGAATATACCTTGGTGAGCGTGGCCGATTATGTGCTGAGCCATACTCCTGGCAATACTGTCAGCAACTTGTCTTCTACCCGTGCTCTCCGTGATGTGACCGAGAAGCATGGCGGCAAATATACAGCTGCTGCAGTAGGCGAGGTGAATGTCACCACCAAGATGAAGGACGTTCATGCCGTGATAGGTGGCGAGGGTAATGGCGGTGTCATCTATCCTGAGAGCCACTATGGCCGTGATGCCCTCGTAGGTATCGCCCTTTTCCTGAGCAGTCTGGCACATAGGGGTTGTAAGGTGAGCGAGCTTCGTGCCACTTTTCCCAACTACTTCATCGCCAAGAATCGTATCGACCTGACACCTTCTACCGATGTAGATGCTATCCTCGTGAAGGTAAAGGAGATGTATGGCAAGGAGAAGGATGTGACCGTAACAGATATCGATGGTGTGAAACTCGACTTCCCTGACAAGTGGGTTCACCTTCGCAAGAGTAATACCGAGCCCATTATCCGCGTGTATAGCGAGGCTTCCACCATGGAGCAGGCTGACGAACTCGGCAAGAAGCTCATGCAGGTGGTTTATGATATGCAGTAGATGCTACGAAAAATTGCAGGAATATGGGTGAAATGTTCTTGCAGAATATAAGTAATAAGACCGCCCAACAGCTGATGTGTACTTGCACAATAGCTGTTGGGCGGTTGTCTTTCAGGTGTTGTGCGGTTGCACAACACGAGTAGTGAAGTATTCTTTTTACTCTTCGGCAAGTTCTTTCATCGTGTCGTTGAGAGTATTGAAGAGTACATTGATGTTTTCTTCTTCCTCCTTGCACGCCTCTTTGAAGAGCGCCACAGGGTCTTCGCTGCTGCTTTTCAGCGGTGTCTCGTTGAGCAGTATGTTCACGTTGTTGAGCAGCATGCCGTGGATAGTTGGCATGTGCAACTGTGGCAGTTTGCCCTCCTTGCTTCCACATTTCAGTCCGGCGGCATAAGCCTTTACGATAATCCTAACCAGCAGGTGCACAGCCATGGGCTCGTCGGCCAGACTGATGAGGATGCCGTGGGTATAGTCGCGTACATGCTCCTCAAGGGTGGTGAACTTGCCCTGCAGAAGCCAGGTGAAGTTGCGCTTGTATTCAGCCTCCATCGCCTTGTATAGCTGTGGACTCTTGCAGGCAATGCGCAGGTAGTCGAGCATGGTAGGCTCGAAGGTCGGGTCGGCTTTCTTCATACTGTCGAAGTTCTTGTGCATGCGCTCGTTGGCTTCCTCGGCAGTCTTGTAGTTCAGACGTACCAAGGTAGAGAACATGATGTCGAAGTAATATTGGTTTACCTCGCCATAGTGTTCCAGCATCATCTGCTTGATTTCCTTTGGATCGTTCTTCTTCTCGAAGTCGTTGCCCTCTATGACAGCATCGATGATGCCACGTGCGTAAGCCTCGAAGAAACCTCTTACGAAACTTGCCACAGCCTGATAGCTGTTTATTCTTTTCTTCATTTATTTGAATATCTTGAATTCGTAGCCCTGTTCCTGAAGCCATTCTATAGCCTTCGGAAGGGCAGTCTTCAATTTGTCTATGCTCTTTAGTGAGTCGTGGAATGTAATGATACTTCCGTTGCGGGCGTATCGTTTCACATTGTCTACCACGTCCTCTGCCGTCAGCCACTTGGAGTAGTCGCGTGTTACCACATCCCACATGATTACCTCGTAGGTGCGGTGCAGCCACCAGTACTCGCTGGGTCTCATCCATCCGTGTGGCGGACGGAATAGGTGGGCGTGGATGATTTCGTTGGCCTTGTTGGTGTTGAGCACATAGGAGATCACACGATGCTTGAAGGCTCCGATGTGGTTGAATGTATGGTTGCCTATCTGATGGCCCTCTGCCACAATCTGGTTGTAGAGGTCATGATTGCGCAACACGTTTTCTCCCACCATGAAGAATGTCGCCTTGATGTTGTATTTCCTCAGCGTCTCAAGGATAAAAGGTGTAGATTCGGGTATGGGTCCGTCATCGAACGTCAGGTAAACAGAGTGTTCCTTCGGATCCATCCTCCAAATTGCCTTCGGATACAGCCATCTCAGCCATTTGGCTGGTTGCTCGATAAACATAGACGAGTTCTTTTTAAATGTTTAATATTCAGAAGCTAAAGGAGTTAAGGAGTTATCGCTCCCTTCGGTCGCTGAGGAGTTAAGACAATAGTATTGAGGGAATGTTCTATGTCTAATGTAAATGTTAAGTCCTCAAAAGCATTTGTCTTAACTCCTTAACTCCTTATTTTTTAGTACCCTTCAGGCATACGTCCTCCACGTCCGTGATAGAGTGTGTAGAGGGCGTTGAGCTGCTTGGCATACTGTGCTTCCAGTTTAGGACTTACCATGCCTGCCACCTCTGCTGCGCTCTGCATGATCATGATCTGGCGTATGCAGTCGCTCTGTGCCTGTGCGAATCGGTCGGCGTTGAGCGAGAGGTAGTAGTTGAGATACTGTGTGGCGTTGGTCCATACCTTCTTGAGGTATTCCTCACCCTTGGCCTTCTGTCCGGTGAGGAGCCATCCTCGTGCCATGTCGAGACCGCCGCTCATATAGTCGACAGGAACATTATAATAAGGTATCTCCACGTCGGCTTTCTTCAGAATGTCGATGGCTTTCTTGTCCTTGTGCTCTGCGATGAGCGCCAGGGCTGTCTGAGCCAGCAGGCGACGGTGGGTGTAGCACATACGCATAGTGGTTTCGTCCACATACAGACCTTTCTGCTTCAGGTTGCCAAACTTGAAGCGGGTCATGATGTTGTGGTATGCTTTCTCCGTATCAAAGTTCTTGGCACCAGGCTTGTTGGTGGTGAAAGGAGTGATACGGTTGACGAGTCCCTCCTGTACGAAGTTGTCCCCCAAGTTCATATAGTTCTCCTCACCTACGGTGAGTGCCACATAGAGCGGACGCTTCCAGTTGCATTGTGCCAGCATCTCAAGCATCATGAGGTCGCCCTTATAGAGCGCGTGTTTTCCTGCCAATGAGATAACCATTTTGTCTGGTATGCTGTCGGCTGCCATCATCATACCGCTCTGCTTTACTGCCTCCTTGTCGATAGTGAGGTAGAGGGTGTCGGTAGGAATCATGTGCAGGTCGGGGTTCTTGCTTCGTACCCAGTATTTCAGCACATTCTTTAGCTCGAATGGATCCTCGCCAAACTGCTTCTTGGCTGTCTCGGGATCCTGCTTGTAGAAGTCGAGAATCTGCTGCTTGGCCTCTGGCTCTACCGTCACATACTCGTTGGTTCCTGAACAGAAGTCGAGTCGTGGCCAGGTGATAGGAACGGAAGGTGAATTGTATGCAGGACGTTTCATCTGGTCGATGTACCAGTCGGTCTGCAGATAGCTCAGGTTGCAAACTCGTGCGTCTGTGCCTACACCTTCCACTTCCTGGTTGTACCACAATGGGAAGGTATCGTTGTCACCGTTGGTAAAGATGATAGGATTGCCCTTCTCCTGGAGCGACATCAGATAGTTCTGCCCAAAGTCGCGGCAGGTGTATCGGTTGCTGCGGTCGTGGTCATCCCATGTCTGCGAAGCCATTTGTATAGGTACAAGGAGTGTGATGACTGCCACGATGGCTGCTACGGCAGTACCGCTCAATTTGGCATGCTCTTTCAGCAGGTCGAGGATAGCCAGTACGCCCAGGCCACACCAGATGGCAAAGGCATAGAACGAGCCGGCATAGGCGTAGTCGCGCTCACGAGGCTGCATAGGCACCTGGTTCAGATAAATCACGATGGCAAGACCTGTCATGAAGAAGAGGAAGAACACCACCCAGAACTGCTGGATACCTATAGGCAGCAACTCCTCTGTCTCCTTTCCGTTCTTCACCACCTTGCGCTTGCGGGTGTACCATGCCTGCCAGAAGAGACCGATGAGACCCAATATCAGAGGCATGCAGTAGAACACGTTGTGTCCCTTATTCTCCTTCAGGTCATCAGGCAACTTGCTCTGGTCGCCCAACATGGCGTTGTCGATAAACGGAATGCCCGTAATCCAGTTGCCATGCTCAGGCTCGCCGTTGCCCTGGATGTCGTTCTGTCGTCCGGCAAAGTTCCACATGAAGTAGCGCCAGTACATGAAGTTGCACTGGTAGGAGAGGAAGAAGCGTATGTTGTCCCACTGTGATGGAACCTTTACTGTCATGTTCTCACCGCAACGGTCGAAAGGAACTTCTGTTCCGTTGACGCCACCCATCCAGTCTTCGTATGCCTGTGCGTGAGCGGCATCATACATACGTGGGAAGAACATATTCTGCGCATACTTATATTTATTCTTGTGGCTCACTACGAAGTATGAGTCCTTCTCGTCCTTGCTGGCTTTCTCCTTGCGCTGGTATACGGGAGCACCCTCCGTCATCACCGGCTTGCACATGTCGCCATCTACCTCGAGTGCCACCTGTGAGGTATAGGCCTGTCCGTAGAACAGAGGGCGGTCGCCATACTGGTCACGGCTCAGATAGCTGCCAAGGGTGAAGATATCCTCTGGCGAGTTCTGGTCCATAGGAGGGTTGGCAGCCGAGCGGATCACGATGAGGGCATAGCTTGAGTAACCTATCATCAGCATCAGCATGCACAGCAGGGCTGTGTTCTTCACGCGGGCTGAGATGAGAGGCAGGAGCTGCACTTTGGTCTTGGTGAGTCCGGTAGTCTCGTCGTTCTTAACCACAACTTCCTTCTTGCGCTTGTAACCCAGTACAAACCACAGTACGATGAGCACCGCAATACCTGTGATGGCAGCGCTCCATCCATATCCGTAGAAGGGGATTCCGAGCATGCCGAAGCCCAAGACGAAGGCAAGGTTCTGTCGCTTCTCGTTCTTGTCAGTGGCATTGAAGGTTTCGTAGATACCCCAGATGACCGAAGCCACCAAGCAGATGATATATACGATCTCACCCGTATTGAATGGGCAGCCTAAGGTGTTGACGAAGAACAGCTCAAACCATCCGCCCACGGTGATGATACCAGGCACCACTCCATAGAGCACGGCAACGACTACCAGGAAAGATACGAACAGCGCCAGGAGCGAGCCCTTGAGGTTGGCATGTGGCACCTTCTTGTAGTAATATACCAATACGATGGCAGGGATGCAGAGCAGGTTGAGCAGGTGAACACCGATGCTAAGGCCTGTCATATAGGCGATGAGTACAAGCCATCGGTCGCTGTGAGGCTCGTCGGCATGGTCTTCCCATTTCAGGATAAGCCAGAAAACCACGGCAGTAAAGGCAGATGAGAAAGCATATACCTCACCCTCTACAGCCGAGAACCAGAAGGTATCGCTGAAGGTATAGATGAGTGCTCCCACCATACCCGATGCCTCGATGCCTACCATCTTGGCGGTGGTCATCTCTTTCCAGTCGCCGATGATGAGCTTGCGTGCCAAGTGGGTGATGGTCCAGAAGAGGAACATGATGCAGACGGCACTCAGCAGAGCGCTCATCGTGTTCACCATCTTGGCGACTTGTGTGGTATCGCTGGCAAAATGAGTAAAGAAATTACCTAAGAGCATGAAGAAAGGTGCCCCAGGAGGGTGACCGATTTCCTGCTTGTAGGCAGTTGTGATAAACTCTGGACAGTCCCAGAAACTGGCTGTCGGCTCAATTGTGGAGCAATACACGAAGGCCGCAATAAGGAAAGCGACCCATCCGAAGATATTGTCCACCAATTTGTACTGTTTCATTATTGTTTTAAAACTTAAATGTATGATTTTACTTTCTTTACGATGCCTCAGGGCATAAATCGCTGCAAAGATACTAAAAAGAGAAGAAAAGAGCGAAGTTTGCTGTTTTTTTTAGATAATATTATATTTCTCAGAAAGCCCCTTCCATAAAGCGATTGTGGAACAGGTTCTGTTGGGCAACACGTAAAACAGATGTGCATCTATTGTTCTGAATATCATGAGATCCCTATTTCTCTCATTCACAACTCATTTTCCTACCATTGTACCCCAAATGTGGTTTTTGCAAACCCCCAAACTACAATCATTATAGATGGTATTTTTTTCAAAATTCGTAATTTTTAATATTTATATATGTGTGAAAATATAATTATAATTGACTGTTTGAATGCAATTTTTAATTTGCATTTCGCATGAACATGTTACCAATGACTTGATTATGTCTTTGCCTTCTTATTTTAAGATTGCACTTTCACTATTTTGATGTTTGTAATCTGGTGACTTTGATGTCTTCTTGCCATAGTCAAAACTATAAACAATTTTCAGATTTGCATACTGGTTAAAACTACGACTTTGATCTATTTGTTTGAAAGAATAATATGATGCAGATAATTCATCTACAATATTATTCTTCGTCATGAATAAATTGTTTGCATTAGCTTCGATAGCCCAATTCCCATGATTCCACATTGCCGATAGTTGATATCGCCAAAATGTCTTTCTACTAATCTGGCTGTCTATCAAATCTCTTGCCGGTGACGCTATGGATGCACCAAAAGAAAAATCCTGAACATAGTAGTTTATCATAGCAGTCCCAGAGAATGCAGACAAATTACGATGCTCTGCTCCTCCTCGAACTAAATGTTTAACCCATTGACCAGAAACTTTCATGTTAAGCGAACCTGAAGGTTTATAGGTCATAGATATATCTACACTGGGACGATGATAGATACAGTCATCTCTAAAAGTGCTAATAAGATGCCCGTCTCGAATATAGTAATCCGAAATAATCGAATGATTCTGGTAAAAGTATGACACTCCCGTTTGCAAAGCGAATTTGTTAAGGTTCAAGGTATGGCTTAATCGCGGATTCAAAAGAATGGAATTATCCATGTTAGAATTACCTTTGAGAATGATGATAGGATCTATCTGCTGTTCTACATTGTTAATCGTATTTATTCTCGGATAGGTGTTTCCCAAAGCGAACATAAATTGAAGTTGCTGTACTTTATCTATCCTATAAGTAGCCCTTGCTTGAAGTCTCGGAGTAAGATGATTGATTGACTTCATCCCCTCCAAACGATATGTTAGAAATGACAGTCCAGGATTAATATCAAAGAAAAAACTCCCTAAACGTTGGGAATAGTCTGCAAAAAGGATGGTTTCGGACGAATGCAAATTTTGATTATATGCAGAAGTCCCAATGTATTCGGAATCACTAATTCTCATGAACTCGTATAAACTGAAAGTCAGTCTATTTCTATGACTGAACGCTATAGAATAGTTTGCATTCGCTTTGATGTAATAATAATCTTCCTTGACAAGTGAACGAAAAGACACATTATCATCGTTATAGAGACGGTCATAATCGTTTCGAGAATAATATCCATCAAAAACATAATCCAACGATTTTGTGTTAGAAAATGTGTGCAATCCGTAAAAATAGATACTTGGACGATAAGATTTGTTTCTTGTGTTAATGTCCAAAATGCTACCGTTCTTGATTGCAGCAGCAGTTTTCCAATACTCCGTCATTCCATTATTGACACCGTTTTTTGAGGCATTCCATGCCATACCACCTCTAAGCATCCAAATATATTTTCTTCCTCGGTTGCTGATTGATGCCTGTACATATTCTTCCGTTTGCCTATTGTCAGCATTATTGTAATGCTGCAGTCTATTCAGTTGATAATCAGGGAAAATAAAAGTCTCGTTCTCGTCCATAGACGATTTTGAATTTTCCAAAGAATATCCAGCCCAAAGGTTAAAACTTTTGGTTCCTGTGACAAATTTCGAAATAAGATTGTAATCACCATAGAGATAGCCTACATTCTGAGACGCATCAAGTTGCGTGTAGCCACCATTGTTGAGTGGTTTCATTATTATGTTTATAGCATATGCATCTTTTGCATATTTGCCAGTCGGCACATCAAAATATTCCACTCGAGAAACGTCCTTCGGTCTTAAAGACTGTACCTCTCGAAAATCAACTTCACGCCCATCTATATAGAGAGTCGCAGCCCCATTGGGAGTTGTCACACTTCCAGTCGAACGCTCGACAGACACTCCCGGAATCATGAGATTGCTCAACAGATCATAACCAGTTACAGCATGTTTACGTTGCTCTTTTGTAGGAATAGCAAGGATATGATCACCTTCTCTTGTAAGATAAGATGATTTTACAACAACTTCACCAAGTTCTTTGCCTTGAATAAAAGTTTTAGTTGTATCTGGTTTCTGTGCATAAGTTACGTGTAGGCACAAACTCATTATGATGACTAACAATGCTTTCATCCATTAATTTTTTATTGTTTTTATACTTATAATCAATATGCCTTCTTCTGTACTTATTACTCAGCTTCTCAATTACACTTTGAGCTGGAAGTAAGAATCTACATAAATAGGATCCTCATGGCAACCGCTTAAACTAATCACGGCTGAAATAGCCACAATGACCATTGATATCTTTTTCATTACTAGTGTTTTTCTTATATAACGGCGAGACAATATTATTGTTATGTATGATAGCTAAAAATGATTCGGTAACACTTTCAATGCGCTTATTCAACAAGTAAAAGAAGGCAAATATATACTACAGTTCTTTCCATTGTAGTATAATTCGCCTTCACACCTACAGTTTCGTGATAATTCACACAAAACTTAGATTACTTTGTTGTTACCACGATAATGCACTTGGGTGGTAGTTTTGCATTCTTCGCATATTTGATATAATCCGGATCTTTCTTGTTCTTGATGACATTCATCGAAACAATTCTAGAAGACGGAACTTCCTTTACACTTGAATAAGGTACGACATTACCATTCAACACAAATACCACTTGATCTTTTGAATCAACATGGATAGACTCAGAGGTTGATTTGCCAGGTTCACTCTCTTTGACCTCTTCCTTTATTGAGTTAGAGATTATTTTCACATTGCCGATTTTGCGACCATTTGTATTATAGTCAGAGGTGAAAATGGCGTGAATGTTATGTTCAGAGTCTATCGTATAGTTTACGATAGTCTTGCCTTTGAGTTGTGAACCATCGAAGTTCTCCACCTTCTTACCATCAATCACATAGATTGTCTTTTTGACTTCCTGTGCGCTCATTGTTGCAATATTCAGTAGTGCAACGAGCAGAAATAAAATTGTCTTTTTCATTTTTACTTTGTAATTTATATATTTATTAATAGAGATGTTTGTTCTAACGAAAGTGTCCCCTCGGCGCTAAGTTTCATTATATACGAATTACCGTCCGTGGCATTTACTGCAAAACCATTGCAAACTGGAGATACATTGATGTTTACATCATTAGGACTTAAATCTGCCAAAGTATAAACGATGTCTATCATTTCTGAGGCTGATGTTTCTTGTACCTTTAAAGGCTCTGATACTAAATGCTTACGGCATTTCTCCTTGGGCGTTTTGCTAACAGGTAATTTTGTTTCAGAAAGAAGATACGTTTTTTGTGTTATCTGCACGTCGGGTTCTTCATGTGTCTTTACTTCATCAACACGTGTTTTTGTTTCTGCTACATCTACCGAATTGTTTCTGGCAATCGGCGATATCGCATTGACTTTATCGCCTATCCAAGGATGCCAGACAAGTAGTAGCAGTACTACTGCCGCACTTACTGCAGAGACCAAAGTCCACAGAGGTATGACAGATGGCTTCTTCAACTGGTTGGGAACCAACAGAGCATCAATTTCTTCTTTACTGAAATCATAAGCGTCTGTCTTGAAGCTCATAAACAACTGTTTATATTTCTGCCACGCTGGCGAAATGTTATTGGCTTCACAGAAATACTTGGACAGTATCTGTTCTTCTGCTTCAGTTGTTTGTCCCTCCAAAAACTTGTCAAGCAGTTCTTTTATATATTCCCTTGTCTGTTTCATAATTCTATTCCTTTCATATTTCTTAATAGTTCCTTCCTTGCTTTGCTTATCATGCCACGGACGGAAGATTCCGATGTCCCTATTATCTTTGCTATGTCAGTGTATGAAATATTTTCCACATTTCTCATTCTGAGTATCGCCCGCTGTTTATCACTTAGCGCATGAATGCTCCTCTCCAGCTTGCATAAGTCTTCTGACTCCTCCATTTTTACTTGTGGATTGTCATGCACAGCTATTACCTCAGCGTCTTCTAAGGATAGCGTGCATTTGGCTTTCCGCAACATATTCAGCGAAACATTTCTACAGACAACAGAAGCCATATTTCTCATTTTTCCTGCATCGAAAATATTGTTCTTTGCCACCCATAGTTTCGCAAGAGTTTCTTGAACAGCGTCTTCTGCATCCTCGGTGTTGTCGAAATACCGCCTTGCCTGTAGAAGCAAATCCTTTCGCAAGTGCCTAACATTATATATAAACTCATTTATTTCCATTGTACTTTTGTGATACTTCTAATATAATAACACAAAATTAACGGTTTCGCTACCGAAAAACATTTTTTTCAATCTCCAATTGTATCATCCATAGATGTTTTGTTAGTTTGAGATACTGGATACATCGCTATTTCATATAAAGATATTGTGCAAAATCATACCTTGCGAAGCAAACTTACTAAAATCTTTCACTTACAATGGGATATATTATAAGTGATTAAACTCAAATTAAAAAAAGAAATATTATTGAGTTCTTCCTCTTTATAAAGGCGTCGGCTGCTATTACACTAACCAATAACATTTCTTACATATTTGCAAATTTGAATAAAAAAGGCTCGAACTTACACAATGGAAACTGGAATTGAAAATCTTTAAGAGAGTTCTGATCGTACAGACTGAGAAACTTGGCATTGACCTATCGGATACTATATCTGAATTGGGAAGCGGTACTCAGGCTATGGAATCGAAATAATTCAGTGCTGGATTTGGAAGCATTGATGCGCCAAGATAGTCCGTAATTGAGAACTCTGCATTTTCAAAAATAACACGTTTATTAGTGTACCCCTCAAAAATCATCGGGATTATTATAGCTCGCACTTACACGAAACTTGCAGTCGTTAGGAACAGCATCTGTAAAATCTATGTTTGCATCGTAACCATAAGCTTTCTTGGTTGCCTCAAGTTCGTTGTCCGTCATGCGCTGATAAACCACCATGCCGTAGAATGGTTTCAGATTTCCATTCTCATCGGTTGCATCGCCCAGTTTCTGCATTGTGTACATATAGAACTTGTTTGACTTCTTTCCTTGAAGCGTAACTAAAGACAACACTTGCATATAGCGGCTTTGCATACTTTGACTTGCCGAACCGCGCATGATGAATCCTGACATAGCATCATAAAACCATTCTGTTTTGTTATAGAACTTACCATCGGTATTGCCATGGTGGAAACCTATCAGATGACCGTCTGACTCAAACCAATAATCCATATATCCACCGACATAAACTGTCTTGCGGTAGTCTGTTTGTAAAAGTCTGCCGTTATCCTGCACTTTATACATGCCTATGACTTTCCATCCATAGCCCTTTACCTTATTTTCAATGTCAGCAGCACTTACGGGCTTTAATCCTTTAAGCACACAGTATCCATCGTTGTTAATAATATAAGTCCTATCGAACTCATAGTCAATAACTGTAACTGGTCCGCTAGGTTCTTCAGTCTTATCACAACCTGTAAAAGAAACGATGCAGAGCATCGCCATCAGAAAAATCCAAATCCTTTTCATTGCTTACTTTATATTTATGTATTAAGTTCTTTTTCTTGAAATTTGTATGTATTATCCTCTATTGATTCGTTCTACCAATTCATCTGGTGTAAGTATCTCCATCTTTGAGAAACCAAACCACTTCTTGCCCAAGTCCTTAATGGATGCACCTATGTGATACACATCATCGTCTATACAAAGGAAGCGGTCATGTGATAAACGGA